>Ga0066256_1000233_pt1 | contig 224601 bp, 210 predicted proteins | sample ThiBio_1000_biof_FD_87107 | JGI IMG/M metagenome (GOLD analysis project Ga0066256, IMG submission 87107) | Wastewater bioreactor microbial communities from Cape Town, South Africa - Thiocy_expt_1000_biof (version 2) | ecosystem: Engineered > Bioreactor > Thiocyanate-remediating >...
AGCTGCCCAAGGTCGCCTTGGTGGCCTGCATGCGCAAGCTGCTGACCACGCTCAACGCCATGGTCCGCACCAATCAACCCTGGAACAACTCGCTTCACGGCGCTTGACTCGGAAGACGGTTACTCAGTCGATCCACGCATCCGCAAGCAGCTCGTACGACCGCCGCCGCGCCGCCGGATCGAAGATCGCCGACGCGACGATCAGCTCGTCGGCATTCGTGCGCGCTACGAATGCCCGCAGCTCGCGACGCACGGTGTCCGGCGAGCCGACGAACGAGCACGCGAGCATGCGCGAGACCTGCGCCTTCTCCGCCGGCGTCCAGAGCGATTCGATGTCGCCGACCGGCGCCGGCAGCTGGCCGCGCGTGTTGCGGATCATCCGCGTGAAGGCCTGCTGCGCGCTCGTGTACAGCCGCCGCGCCTCGTCGTCGGTGTCGGCGACAACGACGTTCACGCCGGGCATTGCGTACGGCGCCGCGAGATGCGCCGACGCGCGGAAGTGCTCGCGGTACGTGGCGAGCGCATGCATCAGCGCCTCGGGCGCAAAGTGCGACGCGAACGAATACGGCAGGCCGAGCGCCGCGGCGAGCTGCGCGCCGTACAGGCTCGAGCCCAGGATCCACAGCGGCACGTTCAGCCCCGCACCGGGAACGGCGCGGTACGGCTGCCCCGGCTGCACCGGCCCGAACAGCGCCTGAAGCTCGAGCACGTCGTCGGCGAAGCTGTCGGCGGCGTTCGGATCGCGGCGCAATGCGCGCATCGTCACCGGGTCGGTGCCGGGCGCGCGCCCGAGGCCGAGGTCGATGCGCCCCGGATACAGCGACTCGAGCGTGCCGAACTGCTCGGCGATCACCAGCGGCGCATGGTTCGGCAGCATGATGCCGCCGGCGCCGATGCGCATCGTGCTCGTTCCGCCGGCCACATGGCCGATGACGACCGAGGTCGCCGCGCTGGCGATCCCCGTCATGTTGTGGTGCTCGGCCACCCAGTAGCGCCGATAGCCGCGGCGTTCGCAATGCCGGGCGAGCTCGAGCGCGTGGCGCAGCGCATCGGCGGGCGTGTCGCCTTCGCGCACGTGGACCAGGTCGAGAACGGACAACGGGATCATCACCGCATCATATCCAGCGCCGCACGCGAGCCCGGTACGCCTCGTACTCCGCGCCGAAGGCGGTACGCAGCGCACGCTCCTCCGGCCCGATCTGGAAACGGTTCAGGTACGCGACGAATAGCGCGATGGCCGCGAGCGACGCGAGATTCGCGAGACCAAGCCCCCACCCGACGAGGATCAGCGCATCGCCCAGGTAGATCGGATTGCGGCTGAGGCGATAGAAGCCGGTGTCGACGAGCGCCGAGGCCTTCGTCGGCTTCATCGGGTTGACGGTGGTGCCGGCGCGCCGGAACTGCCATGCGCAGGCGCCCGTGAGCGCGAGGCCGGCCAGCACGAACGCCGACGCGAGCGCGGTCCGCAGCGGCAGCGCGAAATCGAGCGCAGGCAGCCGGCCCGCCACGAGCCACATCAGCATGCCGACCGCGAGCGTGACGACCGGCGGCGGGACCTTCAGCTCGAGACGGTCGAGCAGCCGCGGTCGTTCAGGCGGCATGTGGCGTTGCCAAGCCGAGGGCGCCGCGGGTGAGCCGCGCGAGCAGCGTGTCGCCCTCGCGCACCGGCGCGAGATCGAGCACCGGCAACGGGATCATGGCACCGCCTTGGGCGCCGCCGCTGCGCCGCCCACACGCGACAGGCGCGCCAGGACGAAAGTGAGTGCCAGCGTCGGCAGCGCCGAGCCCCACTGCGCCGAGACCAGCGGCAGCAGATGGAACATCGCCACGCCGAGCAGCCAGATCGCCACCGCCCCCGCATTGGTCCTCTCGGCGCCCACCAGCGAGGCTACGTCGCCGCGCCCGGCTAGCCGCCCGAGGATCACGCCGTACAGCGGCACGAACACCGAGCTGAGCATCAGCAGGAAGGGCTCGAGGCTGTGCATCGGCAGCACCAGCGCCAGCGCCGTGCACGCGAGCGCCAGCAGCACGCCCCAGCGCCGCGTGCTCCAGCGCGGCAGCAGGCTGTGCCCGGCCACCGACGCCGAATACACGTCGCCGTAGGCGTTGTCGACCTCGTCGACCAGGATCAGCCCGAGGGCGATCAGGCCGCCCTGGGCGAGCAGCAGCGCAGCCACCAGGTCGGTCGAGGGAGTGGTCAGCGCCACCAGCACGCCGAGCGCGTAGCACCAGATGTTGGCGATCGCGTAGCCCAGCCATGTGCCGCGCAGCGCGCTCGCCCCGTCGCGGCCGTGGCGCGCGAAGTCGGCCACCAGGGGCAGCCAGGAGATGGGCATGGCGATCACCAGGTCGAGCGCCGACAGCGTGCTCATGCCGCCCTCGCCGGGCCGGTTCCACAAGTCGGCCCAGCCTATGGCGCGCGCCTTGTCGAGGAACTGCCAGGACAGCCAGGCCAGCGACAGGATCACCAGCGGCAGGCCGAAGCGGCCGATGAACTTGCGCACCAGCGCCACCATCGAGCCCGCCAGCAGCGCCAGCAGCAGCACCCCGAGCGCCAGGGTCGCCAGCAGCGTGGGCAGCGAGGAGGCGAGCCCGGGCGCGAGCGTGAGCGATGATGCACCGGCGACGTCCGGCGCCGATGCCGATGCCGGCCCGGAGGCCGACGCGAGCACCCCCGCCTGGCGGGCGATCCCCACCAGGCCGTCGCGCATCACCACCAGCTCGAAAGTGGTCCAGCCGATGAGCTGGACGATGTTCAGCAGCACGGGCAGGCGCGCGAAGCTGCTGCCGTAGGCCGCGTGCATCAGGCCGGCGCTCGACAGGCCGCTGTCGCAGCCGATCTTCGCGGTCCATGCGAGCAGCCCGGCGCCGATCACCGAGCCGCCGAGGATCGCGGCCAGCGCCGCCCGAGTGCCGAGCGCCGGCACGAGGTAAGCGCCCACCTGCATCACCAGCAGGCCCACGCCCAGGCTCAGCCACAGCGCAGCGTGGTCACGCCAGCCGAACAGGCGGTCGGCGGTTGGAAGGGGAATGAGGGCGGTATTGCGGGCGATCGTGGTCATCGTTGCTTCCCTGCGCGGGAATTACCCCGGTCAGGTTCGAAGGGTTTGGTCTCAGCTGCCCCGGAGAAGAATCCCCGGCGCGGCACCCCCAGCGCATGCGCAGGTCCCATCCCGGAAGGCTGCCGGGTCGAAATGGGCTCGACCCGGCGCCGACGGCCGCGGAAGATCTTGCGCGCGGAGCTGATTGTACGGGAGGCGGTGCGCGACGCAGGAGAGGTCCTGCGCAGGGCCTGCGTGGGAGCTCGCGTGGAAGCCCGGCGCAGCGGTGCGCGCCGCTGCGACGCACGAACCTGTCGACCCGCTTTACACCCGCGCCCGGCTAGTCGCCTGCAGCGCGGCCAAGCCTCTGATCCTGCGTGGAGTTGCCCGGCGCGGCCCGATTCTTGCGTGCCTTTCAATCCGGACGATGTACGCGCGTGCGCGCATCCCTGGACCACGGCCGAGGCGCTCCATCATGACGGACCGACGCGACGACGGCGAGCAGGCCAGCGGCACCCCGGCCTCCACGGCGATCACGGCTGCCAACAGCCGCCGGACGCTTCTTCGGGGTGCGACGGCCGCGGTACCGACCATTCTCACCCTGACCAGCGGGGCGGCGCTCGCCCGCTCCAGCAACTGCATCAACCTCGCGCAGGGCGCCCCCGTCGACCCCGACGGCCGCCATCTGTGCCTGGACTTCCATTCCGTCACCCGCATCGGCGACAAGCGCTACGACCTCGGCGCGCCGCCCAGCGGCAGCGTCACCCGGATCCCGGCCGACCGCACCTACTACCGCAGCGGCAGCACGCACAAGGTGAGCGTCCAGGAGATGTGCAGCAACGGCGGCCAGTATTACTACAAGACCTCGGGCGGCGCCCTCCAGTCCGATGCCGACGGCTGGGGCAGCTCCGGCCGCGGCGGCGTCAAGGACGACGCGGACACGAAGAAGGTGACCTTCACCGTGCCCAAGGGCGGAATGGTGTCGGCCGCCGCGCTCGCGTCCTTCGCGAGCCACATCAGCTTCAAGGACATCTGACCCCCGCCCGGCGGCGGACGGCCGTCTGCCGCCTCCAGGGCCAGCCCCCCACGGGGTCCCCCGCGCCCGGGGGCGATCGCAGGGCAACAGGCCCTAATCCGCTCCCTGGACATATTTCACGCAAGGTTCCGCCGCCCGCGCGCTATCCTATGGCGACGCAGGAAAAGCGGAGCAGTGCCGTGAACGACGCGCATGATCACAGGGGTCCGGCCAGCAACCCGGAAGCGCCCGGAAGCGCCGCGACAAGGGTCGGCCGGCGGGCCATGCTGCGCGGGGCGGCGGCAGCCGTTCCCACCATCCTCACCTTGCACAGCGGCGCGGCGCTGGCGCGGTCGAGCAATCTGCTGACCGTCGCCGACGGCGCACCGCTCGACGCCAAGGGGCGCAACCTGTGCGTCGACGAAAGCTCGGTGAAGGTCGAACCCGGCCCGCCCAAGGGCTACGACCTCGGCGAGCCGGCGCACGCCAACGTCACCGCCATCCCGACGGGGCGCACCTACTATCGTGACACCGGCCGCGACGGGCCGACCGTCTCGCCGCAGGAGATGTGCCAGACCGGCGGCGAGTTCTACTACAAGGGCAACCCTGCGCTCGACGCCCTCGACGCCTCTTCGGCCAGTGGCAGCGAGGATGCCGCCGGCTTCGGCGTGCGCATGTCGGCCGACTGGCAGAAGAAGAACCAGGGCTGGAAGAAGGTCAGCGTCCCGCGCGGCGGCCTCGTATCGGCCACCGCGCTCGCGTCCTTCGCCGGCCGCGTCAACGTCCGGGAAATTTGAGCGACCGGGGGCGTCCGGCCCGCTGGCGCGCCGTCGCGCAGAGCGAGTTCGCCTGGGCGAACGAAGGCGAGGCGCCGGTTCTCTACCACCGGCGCTCGGGCCGCACGCACTTCGTCAACGCCGCCACGGCTCTGCTGCTGCAGGAGATCCTGCTCGAGCCGAAGGACGCCGGCGAGGCTGCCGCGGCGCTGGCCGCCGCGCAGGCCGCTGCCGAAGAAGCCAGCCCCGAGGAAGCCGACCTGCCCGGGCAGGTGCAGGCCATCCTGCTGCGCCTGGAGGAGCTGGGCCTCGTCGAACGGGTGCCGCAGCCATGAGGACGGTGGGCTCGCTGGCGCCTGCATCGTTCGCCTCCCTGCTCGCCGCCGAGGGGCTGGGCGTGCGCATCGGCCCGTTCGACTTCCACGTGCGGGCGCGCGTGAGCGGGCTGGCGCAGCCGCTGCAAGACCTGTACCGCGACTACCCGCTGCTGGACCGGGAGCGCGTCTTCAGCGCCCACGTGGCGATGCGCGAGACCTGGCGCCTGCGCGGCGGGCGACGGGTGCGCTTCAGCGTCGACGGGCGCACGCCGCACGACGACATGCCGCGCGGGCAGGCCCTGGCGGTGCTCGAGTGGGGACTGAACCTCGTCGTCGCCCTGCGCTTCCACGGCTTCCTGATGCTGCACGCCGCGGCCGTGGAGCGCAACGGACGCGCGCTGCTGCTGCCGGCCGCGCCCGGGCACGGCAAGACCACCTTGTGCGCGGCGCTCGCGCACCGCGGCTGGCGGCTGCTGTCCGACGAGTTCGGCCTGCTGCGCCCCGGATCGCCGGACATCGTGCCGGTGCCCCGGCCGATGCCGCTGAAGAACGAGTCGATCGCGGTGATGCGCGCCTTCGTCCCGGAGGCACGGCTGGGCCCGACGATCACGGGCACCATCAAGGGCACGGTGGCCCATCTGCCGGCGCCGGCGGCGAGCGTGGCGCGGGCGGCCGAGGAGGCGCCCGTGGCCTGGGTGGTGTTCCCGCGCTGGGAGGCCGGCGCGCGGCTGGCGCTCGAGCCGATCGGCGCTGCCGAGGCGTTCCTGGCGATCGCCTCCAATGCGTTCAACTACGAGACGCTGGGCGAGCCGGCGTTCGACACGGTGCGCCGGATCACGGAAGGCGCGCGCTGCTACCGGCTGGTCTATGCCGACCTCGACGAGGCGGTGGCGGCGCTCGACGCCCTGGCCGGCGGATAGGTCGTGGCCGCCCCCGCCGCCCGCAAGGACGTCGCCGCCCAGGTCCGCCGCCTGGTGACCGCGGCCCTGCGCGACCCCGCCGGCGTGGCGGAGCTGGCCCCGGGCGAGCTGGACCTCACCCTGCGGCTGATGCGGCGCGCCGGCCTGCTCGGCCGGCTTGCTTCCAGGCTGGGCGAGCGCGGCTTCCCGCCGGCGCTGCCGCGCATCGCCGCCGATCAGCTCGTCAGTGCGCGAGTGTCGGTCGAGGCGCGCCAGCGCGCCGCCCGCTGGGAGCTGGACCGGCTGGCGTGGGCCCTGGAGGGAGCTGCCGTCTCACCGCCCGTGGCGCTCAAGGGATGCGGGTACTTGCTTCTGGGCCTGCCGAACGCCGCCGGACGCAGCTTCGCCGACGTCGACCTGCTGGTGCCCGGGCGCGAGCTGCCGGCGGTCGAGGCGCGGCTGCGCGAGCGCGGCTGGCAGCCCACTGCGCTGTCGGCCTACGACGAGCGCTACTACCGCCGCTGGGCGCACGAGCTGCCTCCGATGACCCACGCCGAGCGCGAGGTCGAGGTCGACCTGCACCACGCCATCCTCATGACCACGGCGCGGCTGGCGCCCGACAGCGCGCTGCTGCTGGGCGAGGCGCGCGCCGTGCCGGGGTCGCGCTTCCGCGTGCTGGCGCCGGTCGACATGGTGCTGCACGCGATGACCCACCTGATGTTCGGCGAGAACCTCTCGGATGCGCTGCGCGAGCTGGTCGACATCGACGACCTCCTGCGCCATTTCGGCCGGCGCGAACCGGGTTTCTGGCAGCGCTTCTGGCCTCGCGCCGAGCAGCTCGACCTGGCGCGCCCCGCCTTCTACGGCCTGCGCTACGCCGGCGCGCTGCTGGGCACGCCGATCCCGGCCGAGGTCGCCGCCGCCTCGCGGGCGGGCGCCCCGCCCGCGGCGGTGCTCGGGCTGATGGACCGGCTGGCGCCCCATGCGCTCTTTCCCGCCCACCCCGATTTCCCGCTGCGCCGCAGCGCGCTGGCACGCACGCTGCTGTACGTGCGCGCGCACTGGATCCGGATGCCGCCCGCGATGCTGGCGCGGCACCTGGGCTACAAGCTGTACGCGAGGACCGCGCAGCCGCGCAGGGCCTGAACGCCAGGTTCCGACAGGCACGGGGGTGTCCCGGCCGGCCGCCACGGCAGGCGTCGGCCCTACGCGAACAGGTAGCTGCAGACCGCCACCGAGGCAATCACGGCGACCGCGTCGGCCATCAGTGCCGCAGCCAGCGTGTGGCGCACGCGACGTACCTGCACCGCGCCGAAATACACCGCCAGTACGTAGAACGTGGTCTCGGAGGAGCCCTGCAGGGTGCTGACCAGGTAGCCCACGTAGCTGTCCGGCCCGATGGCCGGATCACCGATGATCGAGGCCATCACGCCGTAGGCGCCCGACCCCGACAGCGGGCGCAGCAGCGCCATCGGCAGCGCCTCGGGCGGCAGGCCCACCTTGGCGGTGTAGCCGCCGAGCGCGGCCACCGTCGCCTCGAGCGCGCCGCTCGCGCGGAACATGCCCACCGCCACCAGGATGGCGACGAGGTAGGGGATGATGCGCACCGCCACGCTGAACCCTTCCTTCGCGCCTTCGACGAACACCTCGTAGACGCGCACTCCGCGCAGCGCGCCGAACAGCAGGAAGCCAGCGATCAGCCCCGGCACGATCCACGGCGAGATCGTCCGCCCCCACACGATGCCCGCCGGCACCAGGGCGACGAGCGCGCCCAGCGCCAGCAGCGAAACCCATGGCGCATAGCCGGCCACGTCGGGCGGCGGCGCGCAGGATGCCGGCGCGGCGGACGGCGGTGCTGCGCCTTCGTCGGCTTCGAGCGATCCGGCCGCAGCCGCCTCGCGCTCCGGCAGCACGCTGGCGATCGCAGCAGCTGGCGGCGGCGCGCTTGCGGCCTCTGCGGGCACCGGCGCACCCGCGCCTGCCGCTTCGTCTCGGCCGGGCGCGCCGGCCGGGAACCAGCGCGCCAGCCAGAGCGCAGCGGCGATGGCCGCGACCGTGCCGCAGATCGAGGCGAACAGGGTGGTCGGCAGGATGCCCGCCGGATCCGCGGATCCGGCGGCCACGCGCAGCGCGATCACGCTGGTCGGCAGCAGCGTGATGCTGGAGGTGTTGATGGCGAGGAACAGCGCCATCGAATTGGTTGCGGTGCCGGGCCGCGGGTTGAGCCGGTCGAGCTCCTGCATCGCGCGGATGCCGAAGGGCGTGGCCGCGTTGCCCAGGCCGAGCGCGTTGGCCGCGAGATTGAGCACCATCGCGCCCATCGCAGGGTGCCCGGGCGGCACCTCGGGAAACAGGCGCGTCATCAGCGGCCGGATGAGGCGCGCGATGACGGTGAGCAGGCCGCCCGCCTCGGCGACCTTCATCAGCCCGAGGAACAGCGCCATGGCGCCGACCAGGCCGATGGCCAGCTCCACCGCGCTGCCCGCCGCGGCAATCGCCCCCGAGGACAGCGCCTGCATCGGCGCGACCGCCCCCGGCGCGGGCGCGAAGCCGAGCTGGCGCCAGGCCGCCGCGGCGAAGGCGGCCAGGACGATGCCGAGGAAGATGCGGTTCACGGACGGGACGCGGCGCGCATCAGGCGTGCGCCGGACCCGCGATCGCCCCGGCCGGACCCGCCATCGCCTCGGCCGGACCCATCATCGCCTCGGCCAGGTCCGCGATCGCCCCGGCCGGATCCGGCGTTCCCGGCGGGCGACCGGTAGCGCCAACGGCCCGCAACGGCGAAGATATGCATACCGTGTCCCCTTTCCTCGGGAGATTCTTCATGGGCACCGTCGCGAGCATCCTCCGTTCCAAGCCGGACCAGACCGTTCAGACCATCTCGCCTTCGGCGACGATGCGCGAGGCGCTGGAACGCATGGCCCGCCACAACATCGGCGCCCTGCTGGTCATGGAGGGCGAGCAGATCGTCGGCATCGTCACCGAGCGCGATTACGCCCGCAAGTGCGTGCTGATGGGCCGCAAGTCGCGCGAAACCGCGGTGAGCGATCTGATGACCTCGCCGGTCATGTACGTGGGCCCGGACGAGACGAACGAGCACTGCATGGCGCTGATGACCGAGAACCGGCTGCGCCACCTGCCGGTGCTCGACCAGGGCAGGCTGGTCGGCCTGGTGTCGATCGGCGACCTGGTGAAGGACATCATTTCCGAGCAGCAGTTCGTGATCAAGCAGCTGGAGCATTACATCGCGGGCGGGCACGGCTGAGAACGCGCGGCGGGATCCGCTGCGCGACCCCGGAGCGCTCGTCGCGATCCGGTCATGCGTTCCGGGCGGCCGCCGGCCGCCCGTTCATCGGCGGTCAAGGCGTGCCGGGCCCGGCGCTCGCGCGCACCAGCAGCACCGGCACCGGCGAGGTGCGCACCACCATTTCCGCGTCGCTGCCCAGCAGCACGCGATCGATGCCGCGGCGGCCATGGGTGCCGATCACGATGAGGTCCGCGCCCCAGGCCCGCGCCTGCTCGACGACGACCTCCGACACGCGCTCGCTGATGCTCTCGTGCAGCGCCGTGTCCGCCGGCACGCCCGCGGCCGCCACGCGCTCGCTCGCCCTGGCCAGCAGCTGCGCGCCGGCATCGAGCAGGGCCGGCCGGATGCGGCTGGCGTAGATGTCGGGCCGCTCGAAACCGGTGACGTGGGTGATCGGATCGACGACGTGGAGCAGGCGGATGGCGCCCGAGCACAGCCTGGCGAGCCGGATCGCCTCGGAGAGCGCGCGCTCGGAGGTGGGGCTGCCGTCGACGGGAACGAGGATGCGGTTGTACATGGCGGGCCGGCCCGGCTCGGTGTATGCGTCAGGAACGGAGTTTAGGGCCGTTCGCGCGAACGCCGCTCGTCGTTGTGCGTGTACCACTATGCGGGCGTGGACTGTGCCACCATACGCCCAGCACACCTGCGCCGCCTTCCAACAAACACCACACGGCGGCCGCGGCGAGAACGAGGAGACGCTCATGAAGTGCGAGATCTTCGACACGGCCATGCAGCCGCATTCGGCCGGCGCCGACTACTGGCAGCAGGTCACGCGGCGCTTCTTCGGCCCGCTGGGCACGAGCAGCCTGTCCGACGGCGAGCTGGTGGCGCGCATGGACGTCTATCATGCCGGGCCGCTGCGGCTCTACACCATCCGGGCCGGCGCGCACCGCGTGGTGCGCGACCATTCCGAGCTGGGGGACGCCGCCGGCACCTACAAGCTGCTGCTGCAGCTCTACGGCGAGAGCGAGATCGAGCAGCGCAACGCCTGCTTCACGCTGAAGCCGGGCGACTGGAGCCTGTACGACCCGCAGGTTCCCTACGCGATCACCTCGCGCGAGACGCTCGAGCACATGGTGGTGCAGGTTCCGCGCGAGCGCCTGCGCAGCCTCGAGGTGCCGGCGCTGCATACCTGCGAGCCGGCGACCCCGGAGCTCAAGGGCATGTACGACGTGCTCTCGACCTTCCTGTCGTCGCTCTCGACGCAGCTCGCCAGCCTGCCCGATACCGTGGGCACGACGCTGAGCGAGGCGACCCTCGCCCTGCTGGCCTCCACGCTGCAGACGCGGCGCGGCCACGCGCCCGAGTCGTCGGCGCTGCCCGAGGTGCTGCGCCTGCGGGTGCGGCAGTACATCGAGTCGCACCTGAGCGAGCCCGATCTCACCATCGATCGCATCGCGCGCGACCTGCGCTGCTCCAAGCGCTACCTGCACCGCGTCTTCGAGAACGAGGAGGCGACGGTCGAGCGCTACATCTGGCGCACCCGGCTGATGCGCTGCAGGCATGCGCTCGAGACCGGCGCCTCGACCTCGATCTCGGCCACCGCCTACCACTGGGGCTTCAACAGCACGGCGCACTTCTGCCGGCTGTTCAAGCGGCAGTTCGGCGTCACGCCCTCGGAGTTCGTGCGCGCGCGCCGGCACTAGGGGTCTGTCGGAGCCGGTGCTGGAGCCGGATCGGGCCCGCGCCGCGAGCGCGGACCCGCCCTTGCGAGAACCCGCCTACTTGCCGCGCTGGCCCCAGGCCGGCGCCAGCTTGAGCTGCCAGCCGCCCGACACCGGCGGGTAGAACAGCATGTGCCGGCCCTTCCACCACTGGTTGGCGGTGCTGGTGACCAGGGCCAGCCCGCTCTTGTCGAACTTCACGTCGCCCTCGACCGTGTCCTTGAACTCGTGGCCGACGATGGCCTCGCGCACCACCTTCGGATCGAGCGAGCCGGTGTTCTCGATCGCCTTGAGCATCACCTGCGCGTTGGCGTAGAACATGCCGACCACCACCGAGCCTTTCTTGAACTGCTTCATGTAGCGCTCGCCGAGCTCCTTCGCGCCGGCATAGGGAAAGTCCATGGACCAGAAGCCGTCGGCCACGACGTAGTCGGAATCGTCGCCCAGCGCTTCGCGGAACTCGCCGGTCCAGGTGCCCTTCCAGCCGTGCAGGTACTTCACGCTGAAGTTCTGCTCCTTCATCTGGCGCACCAGGGTGATGGCGTCGGTCGGGTTGCCGAAGAGCAGGATCGCATCGACCCCCTTGGCCTTCATCTTGAGGATGTAGGAGGAGTAGTCCTTGGCGCCCATCGCCCAGGGCTCGTCCATGGCGAAGGTGTAGCCGTACTTCTTCGCGAAGTTGCGGAACGCCCCGGCGAAGCCCTGCCCGTCGGGCGAGTCCTCCATCACCAGCGCCGGGTGCTTGGGCCGCTCGCTCTCGGGCAGCGACTGCCAGATCTTGAACGGCACCTCGGCCCCGCCGCCGGCGTCGTAGAACATCAGCGCCGAATGCTTGAACTTCTTGGGCGACCACATGTGCGGCCACATGGTGGTGATCATGTAGAACTTCTTGTACTTCTCGGCCGCCAGCGCGCCGGCCATGTTCAGGTCGCCGCCGTGGGTGGACAGGATGAGGTTGGCCTTCTCGATCTTGATCAGCCTCTCCATCGCGTCGGTGACCTTGGCCGGGTCGCTCTGGTCGTCGGCGACGACCAGCTTCACCGGCAGCTTCTTGCCGGCCTCCTTGACGAAGATGCCGCCGCGGGCGTTCGCATCGGCGACCGCCTGCTCGTAGGCCCACTTCTGGTCCAGCCCGTCCGGCGCGAGCAGACCGGTCATCGAGATCGGCGCGCCGATCAGGATCTCGCCGGGCGCCGCGACCCCCGTCTGCAGTGCCGCGGCGGCAGCCGCGGCGACGGCCCACTTCAACACGCTGCTTCTCATCTCCTCGTCTCCCTAGGTGATGCCCGGCGCCTGCCGGGGCCTGTCCACGCCTCAGTCGGCGTCACGGGCCGCCTGCTTCGCGGCCCACCTCCAGCGCACGGGCCTGCCCGTGCGCGCCGCGCGCATCCTGAGGATGCCGTTCGGCATGAAGATCATCACCACGATGATCATGGCGCCCGAGAGGACCGGGTGCGCGCTGGGCAGCCAGACGTTGGCCGCCGAGAACACCGCCGTCATCAGGAAGGCGCCGATCACCGGGCCGAGCACCGTGCCGCTGCCGCCCATCACGCACATGAGGATGGGGTACAGCGTCCAGTTCAGGTTCAGGAAGCCCGCCGGGCTCACCGAGAAGACGTAGAAGGCATACAGGCTGCCGGCCAGGCCGGCGAGGAAGGCCCCGAGCGCGAAGGCGAGCACCTTGAAGCGCAGCACGTTCACGCCGCTGGCCGCCGCCGCCAGGGGGTCCTCGCGGATGGCCATCAGCGCCAGCCCCGGGCGCGAGCGCGCCACGCCGTACACTGCCGCCGTGGCGGCCACGGCCAGCGCCAGCCCGACCCAGTAGTGGGGCGCCAGCGTGTCGAAGGCGTCCGGCGGCATCGAGATGCCGAACGATCCGCCGGTGAGCGCGCCGCCCTTGACCAGCACCACGCGCACGATCTCGCCGAAGCCCAGCGTGCCGAGGGCGAAGTAGTCGCCGGCCAGCCGCGAGAGCAGCGGCACGCCGATGGCCACCGCGAACAGCGCGGCGACCAGGCCCGCGGCGAGCATCGCCAGCGGGTTGAAGTAGAAATCGCCGCCCTCGAGGACGGTGGTCGCGACGATGGCGGTGGTGTAGCCGCCGATGCCGAAGAAGGCGTGCTGCGCCAGGCTGATCTGCCCGGTGTAGCCGGCCACCAGGTTCCAGCTCTGCGCCAGCACGGTGTGCACGAACACCAGGAACAGGAAGAACAGCAGGTAGCTGTCGAGCGCGCCCGGGATCAGGGGCGCGCCGGCCAGCGCCAGCAGCAGCACTGCGGCAGCGGCGACGAGCCCGGCTCGCGATCCGTGCGCCATCGCTCAGGCCTTCTTCACCGAACGCACGAACAGGCCCTCCGGGCGGAACATCAGCACCAGCAGGAACACCAGGTAGGCGACCGCGTCGGCCCATCCCGGCAGGAAGAACGACGCGCCGCTCTCGATCACGCCCAGGGCCAGCCCGCCGGCCAGCGCGCCGCCCACGTTGCCGAGCCCGCCGAGGGCGAGCGCGATGAGCGCCTTGAGGCTGAACAGGAAGCCGAAGTAGGGATCGATCGCGTAGGTGGAGGCCAGCGTGCAGCCGGCCACGCCGGCCAGCGCGATGCCCACCGCGAACGCGATCATGTTCACCCGGTGCGGCGCGATGCCCACCAGCGCCGCGGCATCCATGTTCTCCGACACCGCGCGCACCGCCTTGCCGACCAGCGTCTTCCTGAGGAACAGCGTCACGCCGAGGGTGGCCAGGATGGCGATGGCGAATCCGGCCGTGCGCGTGACCGACAGCCGCACGCCCGCGACCTCGAAGCCGGTGGCGGTGTAGCCGGTGGTGATGGAGCGCGGATCCGGCGTCCAGGCGAGCGACATCAGGCTCTCGAGCATGAACATCAGGCCCACGGCGATCAGCAGCGAGGTGTTCTTGTCCTCGAGCGCCGCGGCGCGCCGGAACAGCAGCTGGTAGATCGCCGCCCCCACGGCCAGCGACAGGGGGATGAGCGCCACCATGGTCAGGTAGGGATCGACGCCCAGCAGCTGGAATGCCCAGTAGGCGGCATAGCCGGCGAGCACGATCATGGCGCCCTGCGCCAGGAAGATGATGCGCATGGTGCCGAAGATCAGGCTCAGGCCGATCGCCGCCACGCCGTACATCGCGCCGAACAGCAGGCCGTTGACGAAGAGGTCGGCGAGCAGCCGGGGGGAGAGGATCTCGAGCATGGTCAGTGCGCCGCGGCGAGGCTGCCGACATAGGCCTTGCGGATCATCGGGTCGTCCAGCAGCTCGCGGCCCGGGCCCTGCATGACCACCCGCCCGGTCTGCAGCACGAAGGCGTGACGCGCCACCTGCAGCGCCTGGTGGATGTTCTGCTCCACCAGCAGGATGGTGACTCCCTGGCCGTTGAGGGTGCGCATCAGCTCGAACATCGCCTTGACCACCATCGGGCTCAGCCCGAGCGACGGCTCGTCCAGGATGAGCAGCGCCGGGCGCGCCATCACCGCGCGCCCGATCGCGAGCATCTGCTGCTCGCCGCCGCTCAGCGAGCCGGCCTTCTGGCGGCTGCGCTCGCGCAGCCGCGGGAACAGGCCGAAGGCGTACTCCAGCGACTCGCGCATGCGCGCGCGCACGCCGGCCGGGTAGGCGCCCAGCTCGAGGTTCTCCAGCACGGTCATCTGCGTGAACAGGCCCCTGCCCTCGGGAACGTGCGAGATGCCGATGGACACGATCTCCTGCGGCGCCGCGCCGCGGATCGAGCGGCCGCGGAACACGATCTCCCCGGCCTGCGGGCGCACCAGCCCCGAGATGGCCTTGAGCAGAGTCGACTTGCCGGCGCCGTTGGCGCCGACCAGCGACACGATCGCGCCTTCCTCGACGTGCAGGCACACGTCCCACAGCACGTGCGCATCGCCGTAGCTCACGTTCAGGTCGCGGACCTCAAGCAACCGGTTCGCCAAGGTAGGCCTCGATGACTTTCGGGTCGGCGACCACGGCGGCGGGCGGCGCGTCGGCGATCTTGCTCCCGCCGTCGAGCACCACCACGCGATCGCAGGTCGCCATGATCGCGTCCACCTTGTGCTCGACCCACAGCACGGCCACGCCGCGCTCGTCGCGGATACGGCGGATGACCTCGAGCAGTTGCTCGATCTCGGCCGCGTTCAGGCCGGCCATCGGTTCGTCGAGCAGCACGACCAGCGGCTGCGTGGCCAGGGCCCGAGCGATCTCCAGCAGGCGGCGGTCCGACAGCGTCATGTGCGCGGCCAGGCGCGCACGCTGCCCGGCCAGGCCGACCACGGCCAGGGCGTCGAGCGCCGCCTGCCCGGCCTGCCCCGTGCGCTCGCGCCGCCCGTACACCGCGCCCACCATCACGTTCTGCAGCGCAGTCATGCGCTGGAAGGTGCGCACCAGCTGGAACGTGCGCGCCACGCCGCGCCGGCAGATGCGGTCGGGCCGCATGCCGTCGATGCGCTGGCCGGCGAGCCTCACCTCGCCCCGGTCGGGGCGATAGATCGAGGTCACCACGTTGAAGCAGGTCGACTTGCCGGCGCCGTTGGGGCCGATCAGGCCGACGATCTCGCCGCCGCCGACCGCGAAGCCGACGTCACGCAGCACCTGCAGCCCGCCGAAGGCCTTGTGGATGCCGTCGAGCCGCAACACCGCTTCCGCGCTCATCCGGCCGCTCCCGGATCGGGGCGCTGCGCGCGGCCGCTCATGCTGCTCACGCACCCGCTCCCTGGGGCACCGGTGCGCGCAAGGCCGCAGCATCCGTGCTCGCGTCCGCTCCGAGCAGGAAGGCGGCGCAGCGCTCGGCGATCATGATGACGGGCGCGTTGGTGTTGCCGCTGGTGATGGACGGCATCACCGAGGCATCGCAGATCCGCAGGCCGCCGATGCCGTGCACGCGCAGCTGCGCATCGACGACCGCATGCCGGTCGACGCCCATGCGGCAGGTGCCCGAGGGATGGTAGACGGTCTTGGCGCGCCGGCGCACGTAGGCCTCGAGCGCCGCATCGTCGACGGCCTCGCCGGCGCACGGCTCGATCTCCGCGCTCACCACGCGGCGCATCGACGGCGCGCGCAGGATGCGCCGCGCCAGCTTCACCCCGCGCACCAGCGTGCGCACGTCCTCGGGGTCGCTCAGGTAGCCGCCGTCGAAGCGGATCGGCGCCATCGGGTCGGGGCTGTCCAGCCCCACGCGGCCGCGCGACTTCGGCTGCAGGAAGCACGGGTTGAGCGTCACGCCGTGCCCGGCGTGCGGCTCGCGATCGACGTCGCCCACCAGCACCGGCAGCACGTGGAACTGGATGTCGGGCCGGCCCTGGCCACCGGTGTCGGCGAAGCCGCCGCACTCGACCACGTTGGAGGCCAGCAGGCCGCTGCGCGAAGCCCACCAGCGCAGGCCGTGCCACAACGCCCGCACGCCGCGGTCCTGTCCGGCGAGGCTGCCCGGCTCGCGGCAGCGGCCGTAGACGCCGACCTCGAGATGGTCCTGGAAGTTCTCGCCGACGCCGGGAAGGTCGCGCACCACCGGGATGCCGAGCGCCTGCAGCGCCGCGCCCGGGCCGATGCCCGAGAGCTGCAGGATCTTCGGGGTGGCCAGCGCGCCGGCGGCCAGCACCACCTCGGCGCGCGCCAGGGCGAGCTGCTCGGCCGCCTCGCCGTCGCGGCGCCACACCACGCCGCGCGCCCGGCCGCCCTCGCACTGCACGCGCAGCACGTGCGCGCCGGTGCGCACCGCCAGGCCGGGCATGCGGCGCGCGGCGGCCAGGAAGCTCGCCGCCGTGCTGTCGCGCCGGCCGTCGACGGTGGTGGTCTGGTAGAAGCCCACGCCTTCGCGGTACGTACCGTTGAAGTCGTCGACGGCCGGCAGGCCGATCTCCTGCGCGGCCGCCACGAAGGCGCGGCACAGCGGATGGCGGTGGCGCGCATCGCTCACGTGCAGCAGGCCCTCGCGGCCGTGCCGGGGCGCGCCCAGGCGCTCGTTGCGCTCGGAGTGCACGAACCACGGCAGCACCTCGTCCCAGCCCCAGCCGGCGCAGCCGGCATCGCGCCAGCCGTCGTAGTCGGCAGGCTCGCCGCGGATGTAGACCATCGCGTTCACCGAGCTGCCGCCGCCCAGCGTGCGGCCCTGCGGCACGTACAGCGTGCGCCCGGCGGCGTGGGGCTGCGGCCCGGTCCGGTAGACCCAGGTGCGCTCGGTGCCGATGACGCGCACGAAGGTGGCCGGCATGCGGATGAAGGGCGTGTCGTCGGGCGGGCCGGCCTCGAGCAGCAGCACCGAGCGGCCGGCCAGCGCGAGCCGGCTCGCCACCACGCAGCCGGCGCTGCCGCCTCCGATCACGATGTAGTCGTGGGTTTCCATGGTCTACACCGCCATGCACACGCTCTTGAGCTCGGTGAACCCCTCGACCGCCGCGCGCCCGAGGTCGCGGCCGGTACCCGACTGCTTGTAGCCGCCCAGCGGCAGCGCATTGTCCAGCACGTTGTGGGCATTGACCCAGACGGTGCCGGCCTGCAGGCGGGGAACGATGCGGTGCGCCGCCGAGAGGCTGCGCGTCCATACGCTCGCGGCCAGCCCGTAGGGGGTGTCGTTGGCCCGCTCCACCGCCTCGTCCACCTCGTCGAAGGGCGTGGCCACCAGCACCGGGCCGAACACCTCCTCGCGCACCACCGCTGCCCGCGCCGGCGCATCGGCGAAGATGGTCGGCTCGACGAACCAGCCCCCTTCCAGGGCGCGCCGCCCGCCGGTCACCACGGTGGCGCCCTCGGCGCGCGCCTCGTCGATGTAGTCCATCACGCGATCGAAGTGGCGGCGCGACACCAGTGGACCCAGCTCGGTCTGCGGATCGAAGCCCGAGCCGATGCGCATCGAGCGGGCGGCCCGGGCGAGCTTGTCGAGCAGCCTGCCGTAGACCGGCCGCTGCACCAGCAGGCGCGAGCTGGCCGTGCACACCTGGCCCTGGTGGAAGAAGATGCCGGTGCAGATGCCCTGCGCCACCTGGTCGAGATCGGCGTCCTCGAGCACGATGGCCGGCGACTTGCCGCCGAGCTCGAGCGTGAAGCGGGTCATGTTGTCCACCGCCGCGTGCCCGACGCGCTTGCCGGTGGCGGTGGACCCGGTGAACGACACCTTGGCGATGCCCGGGTGCGCGGCCAGCGCCGCACCCGCCGTGGCGCCGGTGCCGGTGACCACGTTCACGGCGCCGCCCGGGAAGCCCGCCTCCATCACCAGCTCGGCCAGGCGCAGCGCGGTGAGCGGAGTCTGCTCCGACGGCTTGAGCACCACCGTGCAGCCGGCGGCGAGCGCCGGAGCGATCTTCCACAGCGCGATGGCGAGCGGAAAGTTCCACGGCACGATCGCCGCGGACACGCCCACCGGCTCGCGGCGCGTGTAGGTGAGCCACTGCGGGCCGGGGATGGAGATCGAGTTGTCCAGCGTCTGGCCTTCCAGCTTGGTGGCCCAGCCCGCCATGTAGCGCACCAGCTCGGCGCCGCCGCCGACGTCGATGCGGCGCGCCACCTCGCGCAGCTTGCCGCCCTGCAGGGTCTCGAGCGCGCTCAGCTCGTCGCCGTTGGCGGCGACGAGCTCGGACAGCCGGTACAGCATCGCCTCGCGATCGGCCGGTCGCAGGCTCTTCCAGCTCCTGCTCTCGAAGGTGGCGCGCGCCGAGGCGACCGCCGCGTCGACGTCGGCGGCGCTGCCGTCGGCGGCCTCGGCGATCAGCAGCTCGGTGGCCGGATCGACCACCGGGAGGTAGGCCCCGCCCACCGGATCGTGCACGCGGCCGTCGATGAAATGCCCCAGCCGCCTGCGCGACAGGAACGGGATCCTGCGCAGTTGTTCGCGGGAAGCTTCCAGGAGGCTCATGACGCTCGCGTGCTTCGTGGTGGGGAGGCCCGTGGCCGGACTGTAGGGCGGCCGCGCGGCGCACGCTTGTCCGACAGCGCAATGGCTGTTGCTCGTGGACGCCCGGATCGCGCCGTCACTCCCCGGCGCACGTTCGCACCGCGCTGCCGCACGATGGGCGGTGCACGCTCGGTGCGCACCGAGTGCGCTGTGGTGCAAGCCCGCCCGCTCGCCCCTTTCGTAGACTGCCTGCAGGGCCCCGAGGGGCGGGAGGGCGTCATGGCCGACTTCGAGGACAAGGTCGCATTCATCACCGGCGGCGGCACCGGGATCGGCGCGGCGGTCGCGCGCGAGTTCGTGGCGCGCGGCGGCAAGGTGGCGCTGATGGGCCGCCGCCGCGGGCCGCTCGAGGAGGTGGCCGCGCCCCTGGGCGGCCTGGTGGTGGCCGGCGACGCCGCCGACACGCAGTCGGTGCGGGCCGCCGTGGCCGAGGTCACCGGGCGCCTGGGCGGCATCGACGTGCTGGTGGCCAACGCCGGCGGCCACGGCGTGGGCAGCCTGCTCGACACCGACGACGCCTCGTGGTCGCTGTCGACCCGGCTCAACCTCGACACCGCCTTCGTGTGCGCGCGCGAATGCATGCCGGGCCTGATCGCGCGCGGCGGCAACGTGGTCATCCTCTCTTCGCTGGCCGGTCACTTCGCCGGGCCCGACGTGGTGGGCTACGTCACCATGAAGCACGCGCTGGTCGGCCTCACCCGCTCGCTCGCGCGCGACTACGGCCGCCGCGGCGTGCGCACCAATGCCGTGTGCCCCGGCTGGGTCACCACCGAGATGGCCGACGAGCAGATGACCGTGCTGGTCGACAAGTTCGGGCTGCCCGGCATCGAGGAGGCCTACCGCCTGGTCACCCGCGACGTCCCGCTCGGGCGCCCGGCGCGGCCCGAGGAGGTGGCCGATGCCGTGCTCTTCCTCGCCTCGCCGCAGGCGCGCATGATCACCGGCACCGCGCTGATGGTCGACGGCGGCGCCTCCGCGGTCGACCTGCCCACCATCGCCTTCGCCCCCGAGCACTGAACCCACGCAGGAGGACCGCCCGCATGGACGCCGCCCGCCCCGCCGACTGGAAGAACTACGAGGACTTCGCCGCCGGCATCGCCACCAACCGCCTGCCCTGCACCGATGCCTGGGTCGGCCGGACGCTGACGCTGCGCCTCGGCGACGAGCGGCTGGAGCTGCGCCCGCAGGCCGCTCACTCGACCGCCTGGAAGGACGACCGGGGCGCCGGCGTCGACTGGTACGAGGCGATCGAGCTCGGCCCCGACCTGCACTTCGTCGACCTGACGTTCGCGAGCCGCCTGACCATCGCGCTCACCGTGGTGTTCAACACGCGCACGCGGCGCGCGCTGGGCATCCGCACCCGCGTGCGCGACCCCGGCGAAGCGCCGGGCGAGCCGCGCCCGGCGCAGGAATTCCTCCCCGGCATCGTCGGCGACGACCCCTCGGCGGCCACGGGAAGCGTGCCGGCGCCCACGCGCGACCTCATCGGCCTGCGCACGCACCAGGTCTACAGCCCGCAGCACACCTACGAGCACACCTACCTCAACAGCCAGCGCTATGCCTGGCAGTGCCTGGTCGGGGTGCAGCGCGGCCAGGGCGACGTCGACCTGGCGAGCTACTACAAGTTCGACGAGGACCAGTACGTGTTCACCTTCCGCGAGTTCCTGATCCCCGTGGCCTCGGTGTTCTTCTTCGATTTCGGGCGCATGCGCTCGACCGGCAAGTTCCTCGGCATCACCGGCAGCGGCGAGGTGGCGAACAACCCGGCGGGCGCGTTCATGCGCAAGGTCTCGATGACCTTCTATCCGCCGGACGCGCAGCCGGTCTGAGCCTGTTCACACTACGAGCCCCCTTCGACAGGAGCCGCCCGCATGCGCAGCACACGCGAAGTCGTCCAGGCCCACTACGACGCAGGCGCGAAAGGCGATCTCGACGGCATGCTCGCCGACCTCGCCCCCGACGCGCGCTGGACCGAGGCAGCCGGCTCGCCGCTCGCCGGCACCTGGGTCGGACGCGAGCAGATCGTCGAGCGCGTGTTCGCGCCGATCGGCCGCGACTGGGAAGGCTACTGGTTCGAGCTCGAGCGGCTGCTCGCCGACGGCCGCCACGCGGCGGCGGTCGGAACGTATTCGGGCACCTGGCGCGCCACCGGCAAGGCGATGCGCGCGCGCGTGGTGCACCTGTGGGAGGTCGACGGCGGAAGGATCGTGCGCTTCGAGCAGTTCGCCGACACCGCCGCCATGGCGGCGTCGATGCGCTAGCCCGTTCGCACCAGGGTCGTCCCCGCGCCGGGGCCTGCCGGAGCCCGGCCGGCCGCCCGCAAGCCGGGCCGCCGGAAGTCGTTGCCGCCACCTCGCCCGCGTATTAGAGTGGTCCATGCGCCGCCCGCGTATCGGGCGACCGCGGAGGAGACATGAGCTTCAGCATCGAGCAACAGGGCGACGGACTGCGGGTCCGGATCGAGAGCAGCCCGCAGTCCGGGCAGCAGATCTTCGACGCGGTGTGCGCCTGCCGCAGACAGAGCTGGTGGTCCTGTCCGTCGGGCGAATGCGCCAGGATCGGCGCCTGGGATGCGCAGCACGAGGCCGGCACCACGGTGATCACGTTCATGCCGCGCGCCGGTGAGGCGCTGTCGGCGGGCGGCATCGAGGAGTGCCTGCGCTACGTGCTCGACGAGTCGGGCCTGCCCGCGTAGGGCCTGTTCACGCCACGATCGACCCCGCGCCGAGGGCCGCCGGGCCGGCGGGCCCGTCCGCCTGCTGCGCGAACCGCTCCACGCAGCGGGCCATCTCGTGGCGCGGTGCGGCCTGGATCTGCCGCAGCAGCTCGTGCGTCACTTCCGCGAGCCCGAAGCGCTGCGCCAGCTCGGCTTCGAGCTTCGCCAGCAGGCCCGCCGTCATCTCGGCATCGGCGAGCGCGCGGTGGTAGCGGCCCGCCACCGGCAGCCGCGTGAACTCCACCAGGGTGCCCAGCCGGTGGTTCGGCGCCTGCGGATAGATGCGCCGCGCCAGCAGCATCGTGCAGGCGAACGCCTGCACGCGGCGCCGGTCGATGCGGGCGAGCTCGGCATCCCAGAACCGGCGATCGAACGACGCATTGTGGGCCGCCAGCGGGTGCTCGCCGACGAACTCGGCCGCCTCGCGCATCACCTTCGCGGCGGGCGGCGCGGCGCGCACCATGCGGTTGGTGATGCCGGTGAACTGCTCGATGAAGGGCGGCACCCACGCGCCGGGATTCATCAGGCTCTGGTAGCGGTCGACCACGCGGCCGTCGCGCAGCAGCACGGCGGCGATCTCGATGGCGCGGGCGCCGCCGTCGGGAGCCATGCCGGTGGTTTCGAAGTCGATGACCGCGATGGTGTCCATCATCACGCGTTCCGTGAGGCCCGGCGATAATAGACCCGAACCATCCCTGCGGAGAAACGCGAGGTGTCGAACCCGATGCCCACCGGAGCGCCCGTCCCCCGTGACGTGCGCATGCGCGGCTTCAGCCGGCGCGCCGAGGTCGGCGCCGTGTGGCAATGGATCGAGCGGCATGCGGCGCGCCTGGACGGCGAGGCGGTGGCCGTCGAGCAGGCTGCCGGCCGCGTGCTGGCCGCCGACGCGACGTCGACGCTCGACGTCCCGGCCTTCGATCGCGCCGCCATGGACGGATACGCGCTGCGCGGCGACGAGACCACCGGCGCGAGCGAGTACAACCTGCTCGGCTTCGAGGTCGTCGGCCGCACGCTGCCGGGCCAGCCGTTCGGCGGCCGGGTGGGCCCCGGCCAGGCCGTGCGCATCATGACCGGCGCACCCATCCCCGCGGGCGCCGACGCGGTGGTGCCGGCCGAATACGTTCAGGAAACGGCACGCGGCATCGAGGTGTCGATGGCCTTCGGCCCCGGCAGGCACATCGGCCGCGTCGGCGAAGACATCCGCTGCGGTTCGCAGGTGCTCGCCGCGGGGCGGCGCTTGCGGCCGCAGGATCTCGGCGTGCTGGCTTCGCTCGGCATGGCCGGGGTGCAGGTCGTGCGCCGGCCGCGGGTGCGCATCATCGTCACCGGCGCCGAGGTGGTGGCGCCCGGCGGGCCGCGCGCGCCCTACGACATCTACGACGCCAACTCGGCCATGCTCTTCGGGCTGGTCGAGCGCGACGGCGGCCTGGTGCAGGCCCATCACCGGCCGGGCGACGATCCGGCCCTCATCCGCACGGCCATCGCCGCCGAGGGCGCCGACGTCGTCCTGGTCTCGGGCGGCTCGAGCGTCGGCAGCGAAGACCATGCGCCGCGGCTGCTGGCGGAGCTCGGCGAGCTCGCCTTCCACGGCGTGGCGATGCGCCCGTCGAGCCCGGCCGGGGCCGGGCGCATCGGCGCGACCCTGGTGTTCCTGCTGCCGGGCAACCCGGTCTCCTGCCTGTGCGCCTACGATTTCTTCGCCGGCCGCGCCATCCGGCTGCGCGGCGGGCGCCCGGCGCAGTGGCCGTACCGCCTGCAGCGCGCGATCGCCGCGCGCAAGATCGTGTCCGCGATCGGGCGCGTCGACTACTGCCGGGTGCGGCTGCACGAAGGCGGGGTCGAGCCGCTCGCCCTGAGCGGCGCATCGGTGCTGTCGTCGACCACGCGCGCCGACGGCTTCGTCGTCGTGCCGGCGGAGAGCGAAGGCTACGGCCCCGGGGCCGAGGTCGACGTCCACCTCTACGACCGGGAGTAGCGCATGACCGCGCCACGCCGCGATGCCGGCGCCTCCGCCAGGGACGACGGCCGCCAGACCCAGTTCCTCACCGTGGTCACCCGCGACGAGGCCACCGAGCGATTCCGGCGGCACCTCAGGCTCGAGCCGCTCGGCATCGAGACGGTGCCGCTCGGTGCAGCGCTCGACCGGGTGCTCGGCGAGGACGTCGTCGCCGGCGTGGACGTGCCGGGCTTCGACCGCTCCAACGTCGACGGCTTTGCCGTGCAGGCCGCCGACACCTTCGGCGCGACCGAGGAAGCGCCGCGCAGCATCGCGCCGACCGGCGAAGTGCTGACGCCCGGCGTCGTGCCTGCCCGGCCGGTCGCCCCCGGCCAGGCCACGGCCATCGCCACCGGCGCCATGCTGCCGCGCGGGGCGGACGCCGTGGTCATGGTCGAGCACACCGAGCTGCTCGACGAAGACGGGCAGCGCTCGGTCGAGATCGCCCGCCCGGTGAGCGCGGGCGAGAACGTCAGCTACGCCGGCACCGACATCGCGCGCGGCGAGACCGTCCTGCGCGCCGGCCAGCTCCTCACCTCGCGCGAGATCGGCGTGCTCGCGGCGATCGGCGTGGCCGAGGTGCAGGTGTGCCGGCGGCCGAAGGTGGCGATCCTGTCCACCGGCGACGAGATCGTGCCGCCCGGCTCGCCGCTGCCGCTGGGCGCCATCTACGACTCCAACGCCGCGATCATCGGCGCGGCGGTCGCCGAGCTGGGCGGCGAACCGGTGCAGCTCGGCGTGGTGCCCGACGACGAGCGCGCGCTCGCCGATGCGCTGGCGAAGGCCCTGCACCACGACATGGTGCTGCTCTCGGGCGGCACCTCGAAAGGAGCGGGCGACCTCTCCTACCGCGTGGCGAGCCGGCTCGGCGAGCCCGGCATCGTCGCGCACGGCGTGGCGCTCAAGCCGGGCAAGCCGATCTGCCTGGCGGTGAGCCGGGGCAAGCCGGTGGTCATCCTGCCCGGCTTCCCCACCTCGGCCATCTTCACCTTCCACGAGTTCGTCGCCCCGGTGATCCGCGCTTACGCCGGGCTGCCGCCCGAGCGCAGGCAGACGGTGGCGGCCACGCTGCCGATGCGGGTGAACTCCGAGCGCGGGCGCACCGAGTACCTGCTGGTCGGCCTCGTGCAGGGCGACGACCGCCTGAGCGCCTACCCCATGGGCAAGGGCTCGGGCTCGGTCACCACCTTCAGCGGCGCCGACGGCTTCATCACCATCGACCAGCACACCGAGATCCTGGATGCCGGCGCCGAGGTGGCCGTGCAGCTGCTCGCGCAGCGCCTGGAGCCCGCCGACCTGGTGATCATCGGCAGCCACTGCGTCGGCCTGGACGCCCTCGTCGGCCGGCTGATCCGCGAAGGCGTGCGCCCCAAGGTGATGTACGTCGGCAGCACCGGCGGGCTGAAGGCGGCCCTGCGCGGCGAGTGCGACATCGCCAGCGTGCACCTGATGGACCCCGAGACCGGCGAGTACAACCGCCCGCTGCTCACCGAGGCGCTGGCCCTGGTGCCCGGCTATCGCCGCATGCAGGGCATCGTCCACCGGGAAGGCGACGCGCGCTTCGCCGGCAGAAGCGCCGAAGCGGCCGTCGCCGCGGCGCTTCAGGACCCCGCCTGCGTCATGGTCAACCGCAATGCCGGCAGCGGCACGCGCATCCTCGTCGACCGGCTGCTCGGCGCGCACCGCCCGCCCGGCTACGGCGTGCAGACCAAGTCCCACAACGCCGTGGCCGCCGCCGTGCGCCAGGGCCGCGCCGACTGGGGCGTGGCGATCGACACCGTGGCGCGGCAGTACGGGCTGGAGTTCATCCCGCTGCAGGAAGAGCACTACGACTTCATCGTGCCCAAGGCGAGGATGGAACAGCCGGCGGTGCGCGCGTTCCGTGCGCTGCTCGAGGACCCCGGCATGCGCGAGCGGCTGGCGGGGCTGGGGTTCAGGTTGTAGCTCAGCGGGGTCGACACGCTAGTCGATCCCCACCACCTTGTGCATCTGCACGCTCAACCGCCATCGCGGATGCGCCATGCAGTATTCGATCGCGGCACGCGTGTTCGCCTCCCTGTCCGGCCCGTCCATCGGCTGCAGGAAGAAGTGGCGAAACCGCAGCGATTCGAACTGCCCGGGCATCGCGCCGGGCTGCGGATACACCAGTTTCAGCTCGTCGCCCCCGGTGAGCACCAGCGGCGCGCCCGCTTTCGGGCTCACGCAGATCCAGTCGAGCCCCTGCGGCGCCGGCTGCGTGCCGTTGGTCTCGACGGCCACCTCGAAGCCCTCGGCGTGCAGCGCCTCGACCAGTGGTGCGTCGAGCTGCAGCAGCGGCTCGCCGCCGGTGCAGACCACGTAGCGGCGACCCGAACGATCGTCCTGCGGCCACTTCGCCGCGATCGCCCTCGCGAGCTCCGCGGCACCGGCGAACTTTCCGCCGCCCGGCCCGTCGGTGCCGACGAAATCGGTATCGCAGAAGCGGCAGACGGCGCCGGCGCGATCTTCCTCGCGGCCGGTCCACAGGTTGCAGCCGGCGAAGCGACAGAACACCGCCGCCCGGCCCGCCTGCGCGCCCTCGCCCTGCAGGGTGTAGAAGATCTCCTTGACGCCGTAGGTCATCGCGCCTTCCCGCCGCTCAAGCCGGCAGCGCGGGGCCTTCCTCGCCCCACGACAGGATCGCGCCGCTGCCGCGCGTCTCGTACAGGTCGATGCGGTCGAGCTGGGGCAGCGCCGGCAGCGCCCGGTCGCGGATCCACAGCGCGAGGCTCGCCGGGTCGTTGTCTTCTACGCCGGGCAACTCGTGCAGGGGCTGGTGATCGAGGTCGCGGAAGACGGGGTCGAACAGCGCCTTGACGTCGCCGAAGTCCACCGTCCAGCCGCGCACCTCGTCGAGCGGCGCGCACAGGTGCAGCCGCAGCGTGTACGTGTGACCGTGGATGCGCCGGCGCGGATCGCCTTCGGGCGCGCGGCGCAGCCGCAGCGCGCTGTCCAGGCTCAGTTCCTTCCAGATCCGGTAGCGGCTGCCGTCGTAGTGCGCGCCGCAGCTCGCCGTCTCGTAGACGGTCACCCACGACAGCTCGGGTAGGACCGGCTTCAGGCGATCCCAGATCCACTGGCCGATCACCTCACTGGTCGGGTTGGCGAGCCCCGCGATGTCGTTCAGGCAGGCGTGGTGGCACTGCGCGCGGATCGGCGCCCAGCATTCGTCGAGGTGGTCGTAGTCGATGCCCAGGTCGCGCGCGCCGAGGTCCTGGTCGGCATGCAGGATCACCTCGAAGCCGTGGCCGTGCATGCGCCCGCACTTGTGTCCGGCCGGCACGCCGGTCAGCCGGTGCGCGGCCTCGAACACGTAGCGGCGCCAGACATGGGCGTGATCGCCGGCATCGAGATCGACGCCGGAATGAGCCGTGCTCTGGATGCCGACCTGCTCCAGGCCGGGCACGTCGAGCCGCGCGCGGATCCAGCGCGCGATGTTCTCGTCGGTCGGCCGGGCGACGCGCTCGTTCAGCAGGGTGTAGTCGAGCGGGGCCAGCACGTCGGCCAGCCGCGCGCGCAGCGCGTCGACCTCGCCGCCGGGAAACGCGGCCCAGCCCTGCGGCAGCCGGGCGCGCACCCTGGCCAGAAAGCTGTGCCCGTGCAGCCGGCGCGAACGGTGGCCCTCGGGGAGGATGTCGATGCGGCAGGCGGATTCGAAGCCGGCGGCAGCGGTGTGGAGGAGGTGGTCGGGCATGGACGGCGGAAGACGGGGAATACCGCCACTTTACGGCCGGCCGGGCGCGAACTCGCCCGTTGGCCGGTCAGCCGGCGGCCGCGAGCCGGACGCGGCGCGCCGCCTCCTCGTCGCGTGCGTCGTCGATCTCGCGCATCACGCTGCGCACGTCCACCTCCCCGGTCTCGCGCTCGAAGCGGCCGGTGAGCGCGACGTCGGGACGCAGGGCACCGCGTCGATACAGATCCCAGATCTCGTGCCCGTAGTCGGACTCGAGCAGCTCCGGCGCGAAGCGGCCGAAGAAGTCGCGCAGGTTGGCGACGTCGCGCAGCAGCATGCGGGCGGCGTGGTTGTTGCCCGCGGCGTCCACCGCCTGCGGCAGGTCGATGATGACCGGACCGTCGGCACCCAGCAGGATGTTGAACTCCGACAGATCGCCGTGCACGACGCCCGCGCACAGCATCCGCACCACCTCGGCGAGTAGCGTCGAATGGTGCGCGCATGCCTCGTCGGGCGTGAACGCGACATCGTTCAGCCGCGGCGCAGCATCGCCGTTCGCATCGGTCACCAGCTCCATCAGCAGCACGCCGTCGCAGAAGTTGCGCGGCCTGGGCACGCGCACGCCGGCGGCGGCCAGCCGGTAGAGCGCTTCGACCTCCGCGCTCTGCCAGGCCGCCTCGGTGGCCTGCCGGCCGAAGCGGGTGCCCTTGGCCATCGCGCGCGCCTGGCGGGAGTTCCTGACCTTGCGGTTCTCGGTGTAGTCCACCGCCTGCCGGAAGCTGCGCCGGGTCGCCTCTTTGTAGACCTTCGCGCACAGCGTCTCGTTGCCGCTGCGCACGACATAGACCGCTGCCTCCTTGCCGCTCATCAACTGGCGCACGACCTTGTCGATCAGGCCTTCCTCGACCAGCGACAGCAACCTCTTCGGTGATTTCATGGGCGCCATTGTGCGCCCGAACCACCTTCAACGCCGGCGCCTCGTGTGCGATGATCGCGTTCACGGCACGCTGGGCCGGTTCGCGCCGCGGAGGTCAAGCCATGCTGACGATCCAGGAGCTCGCGAGCGTACCCCTCTTCTCCACGTTGCCTGCTCGCGAGCTCGAGTACCTCGCGAAGCATGCCGCGGATGTGCATCTTGCCGCCGGGGAGTATGCGGTCCACGAGGGCGAAGAGCGCGCGCTCTTCGTCGTGCTCGAAGGCAGGATCGAAGTCACCAAGCGATTCGACGGCGTCGAGAAAACGATAGGCTGGCGCGCCCCGGGCGCGATCTTCGGGGAGGTCCCGATCGCCCTGGGCGGGCCGTTCCTCGGCAACTATCGCGCGGCGGAACCGTCGCGCGTCGCTCGCCTGGAAGCCCGGCAGTACTACGCGATCGCCGCAGTGTCGCCGGAGATCCCGGAAGCGGTCGGCGCGCGGGCGCGCGAACGCATCGGCGGGCTCCAGGATCTCGCTGCCAGGGCACCCAAGGCGACGGCAACCATCGTCGGGCACCAGTGGGACACCGCCTGCTACGAGCTTCGCCGGTTCCTCGCACGCAACCAGGTCACGTTCGACTGGGTCAAACCCGACGACCCGGACATGCCGTCGCGGTGGCCCGCACTCCGCCTGAACGACGGGGACTACCCGGCGCTGCTGCTCGACGGCGGCGAGACGCTCATGCGGCCGCAGCCGCGCGAAGTCGCCCGGCGCCTGGGGCTGCAGACGAGCGCCCGCTCCACGGAGTACGACACGGTGATCATCGGCGGCGGGCCGGCAGGCCTGGCGGCCGCGGTGTACGGCGCATCCGAGGGACTCAGGACGCTGGTGGTCGAGCGCGAAGCGCCCGGCGGCCAGGCCGGGACTTCGTCGCGGATCGAGAACTACCTGGGCTTTCCCAACGGCGTCTCCGGCGACGAGCTGGCCAGCCGGGCGCTGCAGCAGGCCAAGCGGCTCGGGGCGGAAGTGCTGGTCACGCGCAACATCGTCGGCATCGATCCCGCGAGCGGTACCGTTCACCTCGACGGCGACGACGTCCTGCACGCACGCACGGTCGTCATCGCGACCGGCGTGACATGGCGCCGCCTCGCGATCGAGGGGTTCGAGCGGCTCATCGGCAAGGGCATCTCCTACGGGGCTGCCCGCAGCGAAGCGGGCAACGCGCAGGATCTCGACATTCACCTGATCGGCGCCGGCAACTCGGCCGGCCAGGCGGCGCTGTTCTTCGCCAACCATGCGCGGACGGTGACGCTTCTCGTGCGGGGAGAGGCGCTCGAAAAGAGCATGTCTCATTACCTGATCGAACAGCTGCGCAGCAAGTCGAACATCGCCGTCGAGCTGCGATCCGAGGTCCAGGCCGCCCATGGCGACACCCACCTGACGGCCATCGACGTCCTCGATCGCGCCGGCGCCACCGTGCGTCGCCGCGAATGCGGCGGACTTTTCGTGTTCATCGGGGCCGACGCCGAGACCGGCTGGCTGCCGCCCGAGATCGCCCGCGACAGCCGTGGCTACCTGCTGACCGGGGCAGACGTCCTGAAGTCCGGACGCTGGTCCCAGGGCCGGGACCCGTATCTCCTGGAAACGAGCGTCCCGGGCGTCTTTGCTTGCGGAGACGTGCGATTCAGTCCGGTCAAGCGCGTCGCATCGGCAGTGGGCGAAGGCAGCATGGCGATTGCCTTCATCCACCAGTATCTGCAGCTCGACGGCACTGCGATCGAAGCGGCTCGCCGCGGCTGACCTTTCATCGAGCGCGGCATCACCAGGCAGCCGCGTCTGCCTCACCGCGTCGTGTAGCCGGCCTCCCGCTGACTGCGCAGCGCGAGCACGAATGCGGTATCGATCTCTTCGACGTACCGGTACAGGGCGGCGTACCCGCGCAAGCGCCGGCCGATGACCAGCTCACGCCTGTCTGCGCCGGCAGGTCGGCCGATCAGCGGATTGCGCTCGAGGACCGAGATCGCATCGATGATGTCCTGGATGCGCGCCGCGATGTCTGCGACCTCGTGCTTCGCAAGGGGGTCGAAGATGCGGTCGATATCGTCGACGATCTCCGGCGCGAGCTCGATGCGTGCCATCTTCAGCGTGCCAGCTTCCTCGCCGCCGGGCGCACGGCCTTCCTGCCAGACGCCCTGTCTTCGAGATAGCGGCGCATCTCGCTCCAGGGAACCGTCATTCCGCTCGCGACGATGTCGGCATGGCGGCGCTCGGCATCGTCATGGAAACTGGCGCGGCGCTCCAGTTGATCGGCCTTCTCGGCAACGGCCTCCAGGATCAGTGCGTGCACATTGGTTCCTGCACGTTCGGCCGCATACGCGATGCGCGCTTTCAGTTCCGGCGGCAGGCGGATGGTGGTGGTCGACACGGCTGGCTCCCGGCACGTTGGTGGTTCAATGAATGTAGCGCACTTGTGCTGCAAGAAGCGCCCTTCCGGCAGGAATACGGCCATCGAGCGGTATTCGAGCAACGTGCGCTACCCTGTCGACAGCTTCCACGAGGCTTCGACATGACCGACCTCTCCGCCTTCCCGATCACCCGGAAGTGGCCCGCGCGCCATCCCGACCGCATCCAGCTCTACTCGTGGCCCACGCCGAACGGCGTCAAGGCCTCGATCATGCTCGAGGAGACCGGCCTGCCGTACGAAGCGCATGCCGTGAGCTTCCAGGCCAACGACCAGCTCTCGCCCGAGTTCCTGTCGCTGAACCCGAACAACAAGATCCCGGCGATCATCGACCCGGACGGTCCCGGCGGCAGGCCGCTGGGGCTGTTCGAATCGGGCGCGATCCTGATCTATCTCTCGGACAAGTGCGCACGCAGCGGGCGCGAGGCCTTCGTGCCGCGCGACGAGGCCGCCCGCTACGAGACGATCCAGTGGCTCATGTTCCAGATGGGCGGCATCGGCCCGATGTTCGGCCAGGTGGGGTTCTTCAACAAGTTCGCCGGCAAGGACTTCGAGGACAAGCGCCCGCGCGACCGCTATGTGGCCGAATCGCGGCGCCTGCTCTCGGTGCTCGAGCAGCGGCTCGCCGGCCGCAGGTGGATCATGGGCGACGACTACACGATCGCCGACATCGCGATCTTCCCCTGGGTGCGCAACCTCGTCGGCTTCTACGAGGCCGGCGAGCTGGTGGGCTTCGGCGACTTCACGCAGGTGGCGCGTGCGCTCGACGCATTCGTCGCGCGACCTGCCGTTGCACGGGGACTGACGATCCCCGGATAGGCGCCTGCCGGTACGGCTCGCAAACGTCTACAGGCGTCCCGGACGCGACGTTCAGCCGGTGATGATCGGCCGCAGGGTCTCGATTTCGTCGACGATGAACTCGAAGAAGGCTGCCACGTGCGGCGCATGGCGTACGTCGGGATGCGCCAGCACGCGCCAGATCCGGGTGAGCTCCGGAATCGGGCCGAGCACCCGCACGAGATCGGCCTCGGCATCGCCCAGCGCCGTGGGCAGCGGCGCGATGCCGAGGCCCGCACGCACGGAATTCAGCAGGCCCAGCACGCTGTCGTTGCGGGCGACGATGCGCGCACCGGGTGCAACCTCGAGCAGCCACTTCGCCGCGCGATGTCCCGCCATGGACTCGTCGAATCCCGCCAACGCATGCCGCCCGAGATCCTCGACGCTCGCCGGCCGGCCATGGCGCTCGACGTACCGGCGGCTGGCGTACACCGCCCAGAGCGAGTTGCCGATCTTGCGCCCGACCAGCACGCCGTCGTCCGTATCGCCCGAGCGCAGGGCGACGTCGGCTTCACCCTTCGACAAGTCCAGGTAGCGGTCGCTCATCACGAACTCGATGTCGAGCTCGGGGAAGCGCGCGCGAAAGCGTTCAAGCAGGGGTGAATCCGAGATGCGCGCCGCCAGCGGCTCGGGACAGGTCACGCGAACCACGCCGAGCGCTGCACGCCGCGACTCCGCCACCTGCTCCTCGAAGCCCTGCACCGCCTGCTCCACTCGCCGGGCATGCGGCAGAAGCGTCTCGCCGAAGGCGGTCAGCCGGTATCCCGTAGGATGGCGCCGTACCAGCGGGCGCCCGATTCGCTCCTCCAGCTCCGTCAGCCGGCGCTGTACGGTCGACTGGTTGACGTCCAGGGCGCGCGCGGCCGCCAGCGTGCTGCCGTGGCGTGCGACCGCGAGCAGGTAGCGCAGATCGTTCCAGTCGAACATGAATACGGCTCTGCAGTTTCGCTGTCCCATTATGCGATTTTCGTGACTTGTGCGGGGCTCCCGACGGGCACACGCTACCTGTGCGTCGCCCCTCCGGCGACACCGAGGAGACAGGGTCATGAACAGCCCGCACACCCCCGATCCGAGTGCATTCAAGGCCGCGCTGCGCGAGCAGTGGGACAAGGCTGCCGCCGGCTGGGACAGGCACATGCCGCAGATCCGCGACTGGCTGGCTCCCGCCACCGAAGCCATGCTCGACCTGGCGGGAATCGGGCCGGGGTCGCGCGTGCTCGATGTGGCCGCCGGCTCCGGCGACCAGACGCTCGACATCGCCCGGCGCATCGGGCCCGGCGGGCGCGTGCTCGCCACCGACCTGTCGCCGGCGATCCTTGAACTGGCGAGACGGAATGCAGTGCGCGCCGGCCATCGCAACATCGAGACGAAGGTTGCCGACGGCGAAAGCCTGCCCGTCGACTCCGCGAGCTTCGATGCGGCGGTCTGTCGCCTCGGGCTGATGCTCTTCCCCGATCCGCTGCAGGGCCTGCGCGAGATGCACCGGGCGATCCGCCCGGGCGGCACGGCCTGCACGATCGTGTTCTCGCACCCCGGGCGCAATCCCTGCGTCACGATCCTGATGGCCACCGCGCTGAAGCACGCCGGCCTGCCGCCGCGCGACCCCTTCCAGCCTGGCGGCCTGCTCAGCCTCGGCAAGCCGGGACGGATCGACGAACTGTTCCGGGCCGCCGGCTTTCGCGAGGTGGCCACCACTGTCCTGGACGCGCCGGTGCGGCTGCCATCGGTCGGGCCGTACCTCGCCTTCGTGCGCGACTCGGCCACGCCGATCCGCGCGATCCTGGGGCGACTGGATCCGGCGACCGCGGAGGCGGCCTGGACCGAAATGGAGCAGCGGCTCGGCGAGTTCACAACCCCCGACGGCTGGGTCGGGCCGAATGAACTGCTGCTGAGCGTCGGGCGGCGATGAACGGGAGGCGCCTCGCTCGGAATCTCGCCGCGTCGAGGCCGGTTCACGCTACAACAGCTGCCACGCGACGAAGCCGATCGCGCCGATCCACAGGAGCACGGCGAGCCAGATCCGGTTGTGCCGCACGAGATCCGGGCCCCGGCCGTTGGCCCGTCCGGTGATCATCGGCGACACGCGATTTCTCCGGTGCAATACGCTGGAGCCGACGATCGCGGCGACGTGCACGCCGGCGATCGCGAGGAACGCATTGCCGAAGAACTCGTGGACCTCCTCGAGCCAGTCGCCGGCCCATTCCTCGTAGACCACATAACCGCTCAGCGCGAGCGGCACCACCGCGGCGAACATCACCGCGACCATGAGCGCGATCAGCAGGTTCTCGCCGTATCTCCAGTCGACCTCGGCGAGCGAGCGTGCTTGCCGCACCGAACGAAGCCACGCTGGCACGCCTGCCAGCTTGCGCCACGTCGGCGCGAGGCGCGCATAGCGCGGGCCGGCGAGCCCGTAGAGCAGCCGGAATGCGAGCAGGGCGGCGAACAGGTAGCCCAGCGCGACATGCACCTGGCGCCAGCGCTCGCTGTCGGCCGTGACGAACGCCCCCAGAAAGCTCGCCGCGAACAACCAATGGAACGCTCGCGTCGGCGCATCGACCACGCGGCGGCCTGCCGGCGGAATCGACGCCGACTCCGCGGCGCAGGGAAGAGTGGAGGTGGACTGCATGGCTTTGCTTCCTCGAGTCGAGTCAATCGTTCCAGGGGCCCCGGTAGCGCGCGTCGAGGCCCGCGGGGAATCGCAGGTCGTCGTCATCGAACCGGCCCCGCTCGGCGCCGGCATGGCATGCCGCGCAGTTCGCGGCGCTCTTCACGCTGTCGTGGCGCCAGACCGCCGCGTCCACCTTCCGGTGCCTGCGCTCGAACCAGCGCGAACGCGTGATCCGGTCGTGCGGCGGCGCCTCGCTCACGTGCTTCCAGGTGCCGGCATGCCGCTGCAGCCATGCGCCGATCCGGGCGCCCGGGGCGGCGTCGAGCTCCGCGTCGGTTCCGTAGTGGCTGTCGAGCGTGCTCATGATCCGTTGCCACGAAGCCGCCGGAAGCGCCCCCGGCGGATACGCGATGTGGCACGACGCGCACTCCTGCAGGTAGGTGGCGGGCACGTCGGCCGGCATCGCCGTGCGCTCCCCGGCGTGCACGACGCCGACGGCGGCCGACAGGCAGACGATGGTTGCGACACGTGACAGGCAATCGCGAAGGAGGATCTTCATCGCAGGCATTCCGTAACGAGCAAACGGTCAGCGCCCGAGCCCCAGGAGGTAGGCGAGCACGTCGGCCTTCTCGCGTGCGCTGCACTCCCGCCCGAGCACGTCCTTGCAGTTGCGACGAAACCATTTGTCGACGCGAGCCGTGTCGGTGAAGGCCGCCGGGTTGGCAGCCGGCGCGATCGGGTCGATCGCCTTGCCGGTGCTCGCGTGCCTGCCGGGCGTGAGCGGCGCATCGCGGTGGCACGATGCGCACGACCATTCACCGCCGTGACGGCTGGTGAAGAAGATGCGACCGCGCTCCGCGTCGCCGGGCGCGCCGGACGCCGCGCTCCAGCGCTCGAGCTGCCTTGCCGCGGAAGTGTCGGCGGCGTGCGCGGCGGCCGCGGCGAGCAGCATGGCGGCAAGGACGGCAACCGGTGCCTGCCGGCGCCGGGACGAGAGGCTGCGTGGAATCATCTGCGCTCCGAAAGGGCAAGGGGCGTCGAACCCCGTTGCCGACATTCTTTGCGCGCGAAGGTGAAACGAGACTGAAAGGAGCAGGCGCGGCGAGCGCGCTACTTCATCCGTCGGCGGCCCGAGCCGCGCGCCGAGCTCGCAACGGACTCGGCATGGAGCGGCCCCGCCTGTGCCGGGTCGGGGTACTAGGCCACGTGCGCGAGCGGAACCAGGATCTCCACGGACTCGAACGGAACGGAGACGTTGCCGTCATCCGAACGTTCCACGAGGCCCAGCTCCTCGAGGCGCGACACGTCCGTGTGAACGTTCGAATAGTTGCGGCCCGCCGTCTTCGCAAGCGCGTAGACGCTGCACGGCCCGGCACGTCGAAGCGTGCCGAGCAGATCGAGCCTTGCCGGTGTCAGTTCGGCGAACAGCGATCGGGCAGATTCGAAGCTGAGCCGGAAGTCCGCAGCGCGGCCCTGCCGCGATGCTTTCAGCTGCCGCGCCGCGGCCCGAAAGACCGAGCCGCGACGGGACACCTCGATGATGGCCTTCATGGTCACCCCCAGCGCTCGACGTCCGATCTGAAGTCTTCGAGCAATTGCTCGATCGTAGCGAAGATGTACCCTCCTTCCTGGCTTCCGAAGTGCCGATGATCGCCTTTGCCGCGCTCATTGTCGTAACGCACACGGCACTCGCCCGCCGCGCCGTAGTACAGCCGATACTTGAAACGGTGCGGGCACGGTGGCAGCGGTTCCGGAAGCTCCCAGATGACGATTTCGACGATCGAGCCGTCATCACGAACTTCCTTGGCATGCGCGAGCAAAATAGCGCGTCTATATTGCATGTTAGCAATATATCGGGTGAGTGTCTATGCACGGCGGGAAAGGATGCTATCGGGACCGCGTGGGCAAGTCTGTAACACGAATGGTCGGGCCGATCAGCCGAACTCGGCTGCCGGCTGATGCAGTGCCGGCGGCATCGCCGCGCGGCGAGCGCGCGGACACGCAGCTCGGCCAGCAATGACGGCCGAGCCAGGCCCCGGCCCGCCGGAGTCAGGCCGACCGCGGCCGCACCGCCAGGCTCTGCGTTGCCCGTCCGATCAGGCCGTGCGCGTCGTACAGCGCCGATTCGGCGAGACCGCCGCCTTCGCTGCCCAGGGCCGTGCGCGCGTCCAGGCAGATCCATTCACCCACCGGGCGGCGCAACAGGTTGATGGTGAGGTCCGAATTCACGAAGCTGTAGCGCTCGTAGTCGAGCACGGCGCTCACACCGTTGCCGGAATCCGCCGCGACCGCGACCCGCTGGTAGGGGCTCGGCGCCTCCCCTTCCAGCAGCGGATGGCGCATGCGGAACCAGATCGCGCAGGGGCCCTTCCACATGGTGCCCCGCGCCACGCGCGTCTCCATCAGGTCGGCGTACCCGATCGCCCTGCCGGCGAAGGGAAAGCCCGCAGCCGGCGACGCCTCGGGCGCGAGCGGCGCGACCGGCAGCGGGTGGCCGGGAAGATCCGCCGGCAGCTCGAACGGCGACTCGCGTTGCACGAGCGCCGTGAAGCGGGCCACGTCCTTGTTGCCGGCCATCAAATGCGCAGAGAAGTGCCCGGCGTTGCGACCGACGTAGTCGGTCATGACTTCGACGACGAGGTCGCCGATCGGCACCGGCCGTAGAAGGTTCGCGGTCACGCGGGCGATGTGCGTGAGGCCGTGCTCGCGCGCGGCCTGCTCCACGGCGCGGCACACCAGCGCGATGGGCGGTCCTGCATGCTGGTGTCCGGGGTCCCATGGGCCGCGGGTGAGGACGCTGGAGCGGAAGGAGCGGGCATCGAGGGCCGTGTAGGCGGCGGCGGGAGCGGGGTGCGGGTCAGTCATGGCAAGGGTTCGCTGGCATGGGGCGGCCCGATTATGAAGCCGCCGCCATCGGAACGGGCGCGACGAGTCCCGAAAAGCGGAACCGGACGACCAGGGACATGACGTCGTTCGCGCGGCGCGATCTACGCACAGCGCGATGTAAGTCGACGCCGCAGGCACCTTCGGCAGTTGATCGCGATCATTCCGTGTCGTCGCAGCCTCGTCGATAATCCGTGGTTTCGCACGTTCCAGGAGATGCTTCGATGGCCCGGATCCAGATCTTCGAGTCGGCGCGTTCGGAAGCGGGGCGCAATGTCCAGAACCGTCTCGAGGCGATGGCGGAAGTCGCGCGCGCCCGGGAGCAGGGCGCCGATATCGAGCACTACGAGTTCGCGAGCGATGCTCCCGAGTTCCTGCGCGATGCGCAGGTCAAGGCATACATCGACACCGCGGGTGCCGATGCGCTGCCGCTGGTCCTGGTCGACGGCAAGCAGACGCTCGCCGGGCGGTATCCCACGCGTGCCGAGCTGGCGCGCTGGGGCGGCTTGTCGATCGTCAAGGTGCACGCCGACAGCGTGAACTGCTGCAGCGGCGGCAACTGCGGTTGACGCACTTCACGGCAGCGTGTCGAGCATCGGTGAACGCGCGGCGCTGCCCGACTCGAGCCGGGCAGCGCCGATGTCGCGCTAAGGGTGGCCGGCCTGCCGCTTCGGGTGCAGCACGGACTGCAGGTCGGTCGCGAGGAAATCGGCGTCGAGCGTGATCAGCGCTTCGCCGCGCAGGCGGGCGTGCGCATAGGCGAAGCAGTCGCCGAAGTTCAGCGGGAAACGCGAGCGGGCAGCAATCGCCGCCTGCAGCAACTGGAAGTCGGCCTCGAGCGGCTCGACGCCCAGTGCGGCCAGCCCTGCTTCGAGCTGCATCGAGGCGCCCGCCGCGGCGCGCTCCAGCACCATGCCCGCTTCGGCGATATTCACCCATGACATCCTCAGGCGCTCATGGGGACGCTCGTCCAGGGTCTTGCGGATCCAGCGGCAAGTGGGCTCGCCGGCCGCCAGCGCCACGACCACGGAGGTGTCGAGAATCACGCCTTGTCGCCGGTCGTGCGGGCCGGAGCTCGCCGGGGGGCGCGCAAGGCGCGCTCCATTTCCTCGTCGATCTCGCGCTCGAGCTCGGCCATCGGCGCGCGGCGCTTCGCGGCCGCCCCGCTGCGGCGGCCGATCAGCCCCTGCAGCAGCGAGAAATCCCGGCGCGGCGCAGCCAGGTAGGGCGCGGCCGCTTCCTGCACCGCGCAGCGGATCGCCTCCGACTTGCTGGTCAGCTTGCGCCCGCGCATCAGGGCTTCGAGTGCGTGCTCGAACTCGGGGGTGGCATGCAGATTGATCTGTGGCATGTACTGTACAGTACATGAACCGGTAGGGCATGTCCATTGCCCCGAGGCCGCTGTGCGGCCGCTTCGTCGCCGAACGGGAGGTATAGTCCATCGGGCAGCCGGCACGCGACCGAATCCCACGACATGCCCTCGATCCCCGACCCCCGAGCGGCCGTCGCGCCCGATTCCGGACGCGCACGCTGGCTGATGCTGCTCGCCCTGACCGGCGGCTTCACGCTGAGCCAGGCGTGGCGCACCATCGCGGCGATCATGGCGCCGGCGCTGCAGCGCGACTTCGCGCTGTCGGCGCAGCAGCTCGGCCTGTTCGCCGGCATCTTCCACTTCGCGTTCGGTGCGCTGCAGCTGCTCATGGGCGTGGGCATCGACCTGTACGGCGTGCGCCGCACGGTGCTCGCGGCGTTCCCGCTCACCGTGGCGGGCGCGGCGCTGTCGGCGCTGGCACATGACTTCCCGCTGCTGCTGCTCGGGCAGGCGCTGATCGGCATCGGCTGCGCGCCGGCGTTCCTGGTGTGCAGCGTGTTCATCGTCCAGCGCTTCCCGCCCGGGCAGTTCGCATCGGTGTCGGGCACTGTGCTGGCGCTGGGCGGCGTGGGCATGCTGATCACCGGCACGCCGCTGGCGTGGGTGATCGAGACGAGCTCCTGGCGCGGCGGCTTCGTCGCCCTCGGCGCGCTGTCGGTGCTGGCGTGGCTGGCGATCTGGCGCGTGGTGCGCGAGCCGGGCGGCGGCACGGTCGAGCCGGGCGCAGGCGTGCCCGGGCCCGGCGAGGCGGCGCACGGGGTCCGGCGCGAGACGCTCGGCGATGCGCTGCGCGGCTTCGTGGCGCTGTTCGCGATGCCGCACACCTGGGGCATCGTCGCGCTGAGCGCGGTCACCTACGCGGCGTTCGTGACGCTGCGCGGCCTGTGGCTGGGCCCGATGCTGATCGAGCGCTACGGCATGTCGCTGGTGCAGGCGGGCAACGTGGCGATCGGGGTGTCGCTCGCTTCGATGGTCGCGCTGCCGCTGTTCGGGCGCTTCGACCCGGGCCCGGGCACGCGGCGGCGGCGCCTGGTGCAGTTCACGCTCGTCTGCGCGGCGCTGTTCGTGCTGCTGGCGCTCGGGGCGGGCGCGGCTGCCGACATCGCGCTGTCGACCCTCTATGCGGTGCTGACCGGCTTCATCGTCTACCAATACGCCGACGTGCGCGCCGCCTACCCGGCGGCGGTGATCGGCCGCGCGCTCGCCCTGTTCACGATGGCGATGTTCCTCGGCGTGGCGCTGATGCAGTGGCTGACCGGCGTCGCGGCCTCGGCCGCGGCGGCACGGGGCGTGGCGACCTACACCGCGGTGATGGGCGCCATCGCCGCGATGCTGGTGGCCGGCGCCGCGGCGTTCGCATGGCTGCCCCAGCCGGCAGGCCGGGACGCGAACGGCCGAGAGGCGAACGGCCGGGACACGGACGGCCGTGACGCGGAGGGCCGTGACGCGGAGGGCCAAGGCGCGGACGGCCGCCCGGACGCGACCGGACGCTGATCGAGGCCGGCCGCCGAGCGAGCCCTGCTGCCGATCGAGGTCCGGCTGCGTGAGGAGGTCCCTGCCGAAACCGCCGCGCGCGGCTCACTCGTGCCGCAGCGCCTCGATCGGATCCATGCGCGCGGCGCGGCGCGCCGGGAAGTAGCCGAAGATCACGCCGATGCCGGCCGAGAACACGAAGGACGTCAGGTTGACGGCCGGGTTGAAGAGGAACGGCACCTCCATCAGCCGTGCCAGGGCGATCGAGGCGCCGGCGGCCAGCACCACGCCCACCAGCCCGCCGAAGGCCGCGAGCACCACGGCCTCGATCAGGAACTGCAGCAGCACCTCGCGCTCGAGCGCGCCGATCGCCAGCCGCAGGCCGATCTCGCGGGTGCGCTCGGTCACGCTGACCAGCATGATGTTCATGATGCCGATGCCGCCGACCAGCAGGCTCACCGCGGCCACCGCGCCGAGCAGCATGGTCATCACCTTCGTGGTGCCCGACAGCGTGTCGGCGAGCTGCTGCGTGTCGAGGATGTTGAAGTTGTCCTCGTCGCCGGCGGCGAGCTTGCGGCGCTCGCGCAGCAGCTCGCGCAGGCTCTCCTTGACGCGATCCGCGTCGCTGCCGTCGCGCATCGACACCAGCAGGGTCGACACCCGCGTGTTGCCGGTGACGCGCCGCTGCAGCGTGCCCAGCGGCACCAGCACGATGTCGTCCTGGTCGTTGCCCATCACGCCCTGGCCCTTGGAGGCCAGCAGGCCGACCGCCTGGCAGGAGAAGTCCTTGACGCGCAGCGGCTCGCCCAGCGGCACGCGCCCGCCGTACAGCTCGCGGCGGATGGTCTCGCCGACGATGCACACCGCCGAGCCGGCGTGCAGCTCCTCGGGGGTGAATTCGCGACCGGCGGCAATGCGCCAGTTCCCGGTCTCGAGCCAGAGGTTGGTGCTGCCGATGATGCTGGTGGTCCAGTTGCTGCCCCCTGCGACCACCGTGGCGCTGGCGCGCGCCTCCGGCGCCACCGCCTGCACGCCGCCGATCTGGGTGGCGATCGCCTCGGCGTCGCTTTCCCGGAACGCGGGCGCCGAGGCCCCGCCCATGCCGGGTCCCAGGCGCTGGCCGGGGCGGATCATCAGCAGGTTGGTGCCCAGGCTGGAGATCTGGCTGCGCACCGCGGTGGTGGCGCCGTTGCCGACGGTGACCATGGTGATCACGGCCGCCACGCCGATGACGATGCCGAGGATGGTGAGGAACGAGCGCAGCAGGTTGCGCCGGATCGAGCGCAGCGCGAGCAGCAGCGTGTTGAGCAGCATCAGGCGGCCTGCTGCGCGTCGGCAACCAGCCCGACCGGATGCTCGTTCGCCGCATCGCTGGCGACGACGCCGTCGACGAAGCGCACCACGCGTCGCGCCCAGGCGGCCATGTCGGGCTCGTGGGTCACCATGAGGATGGTGATGCCGCGATCGACATTGAGCCGCCACAGCAGCTCCATGATCTCGCGGCTGCGCTGCGTGTCGAGGTTGCCGGTGGGCTCGTCGGCCAGCAGCACCGCCGGCGCGGTGACGATCGCGCGCGCGATCGCCACGCGCTGCTGCTGGCCGCCCGACAGCTCGGCCGGCGTGTGGTGCTCCCAGCCCGCGAGGCCGACCGAGGCGAGCGCGCGCGCCGCCGCGGCGTGGCGCGCGCGCGCATGCTCGCCGCGGTAGAGCAGCGGCAGCTCGACGTTCTCCTGCGCCGAGGTGCGCGCGAGCAGGTTGAAGCCCTGGAACACGAAGCCGAAGTAGCGCCGCCGCAGCTGCGCGCGCTGGTCGCGCGTGAGCGATTCGACGTGCGCGCCCATGAACAGGTACTCGCCCGAGGTCGGGCGATCGAGGCAGCCGATCAGGTTCATCGCGGTCGACTTGCCCGAGCCGCTGGGCCCCATGATCGCCACGAATTCTCCCTGGTGCACGTCGAGGTCGACGCCCCTCAGGGCCTGCAGCGCGGCCGCACCCTGGCCGTAGACCTTGGTGATGCCGCGCAGGCGGATCAGCGGGGAGTCGGCCTCCCCCGCCGTGCCGGCGGGCACCGGACGGCCGGCGGCGGCGTTCACCGCGCGGCTCCGCCCGCCAGCTGATCGACGATGACGGCCATGCCGGGCTGCAGCGCCTCGCCGGCGACCTCGGTCATGCGGCCGTCGCTGATGCCGGGCTGCACGGCGACCGGCTTCGGTACGCCGTCCTGCAGCACCCACACCTGCCGCCCCTGCGGCCCGGATGCATCGGGGCGCGCCGCCCGGCTGGCACTGGGCGGCGGACGCGGAATCAGCCGCGACACCAGGCCGCCGCCCGACGAGGCCTGGCCGCGGGCGCCCGCGCCCTCCGCGGCGCCCGCCTGCTGCGGGGTGAAGCGCAGCGCAGTGTTCGGCACCAGCAGCACGTTGCTGCGCTCGGCCGCGGTGATCGAGGCCGACACGGTCATGCCGGGGCGCAGGCTGAGGTCCCGGTTGTCCACCTCGAGCCGGGTCGCATAAGTGACGACGTTCTCGGTCAGGGTCGAGCCGTAGGCCACGCGGGTGACGGTGGCCGGGTAGCGGCGCTGCGGGTAGGCGCTGACGGTGAAGCTCGCCTTCTGGCCGACCTGCACCGCGCCCACGTCGGCCTCGTCGACGCTGACCTCGACCAGCAGCCGGGTGAGATCCTCGGCGAGGCTGAGCAGCGTGACCGCCTGCAGCGTCGCGGCCACCGCGTTGCCGGGCTCCACCGAGCGCGACAGCACGATGCCGTCGATCGGCGAGCGGATCGATGCCTTCGATAGATTGGTCTCGTCGGTCGACAGCGCCGCCCGGGCGTCCTCGACGTTGGCGCGCGCGCTGTTCTCGTCGGCATGCGCGCGCGCCAGCGCCGCGGCCGCCGTATCGAGCTCGGCCGCCGACGGGACCTTGCCGCCGGACAGCCGCGAGACCTCCCGCAGCCGCGCCAGGCTCGCCTCGGATTCGCTGACCGTGGCGACGGTCTGCGCCAGCTTGGCCTGCGCCGCCGCCAGCGATGCGCGCGAGCGCGCCACCTGCGCCACGAGCTTGGCCGTGTCGAGCTCGACCAGCACCTGGCCCTTCTTCACCCGGTCGTTGACGTCGACCAGGACGTCGCGCACCGTGCCCGAAAGCTCGCTGCCGATGGTGACCGTGCGGGTGGCCTGCAGCTTGCCGTTGGCGGTCACCGTGAGCGTGAGCTCGCCCCTGCGCACGGTCTCGGTCACGTAACGCGGCGCCTCCACGTTTCCGCGCTGCCCGAGCCAGTACCAGGCGGCGCCGGCCGCCAGCACCAGCACCACGAGCCCGATCCATGGCGCCGGGCGTTGCCACCAGCGGCGGCCCGCTCCGCCGAGCAGCCTGGACAGCGTGTCGCTCATTCCCATCCTCCGCCGAGCGCCTTGTACAGGCGTACGTGATCGGCACTGACGTTCGCGCCGGTGCTCGCGACGCTCTCCTGTGTGGCGAGCAGCGTGCGCTGGGTATCCAGCACGACCTGGAAGTCGATGAGGCCGCTGGCGTAGCGCTGCTGCGCCAGCAGCGCGGCATTGGACGCCGCCTCGGCGGCGCTCTGCAGGCGGGCGAGCTGCTGGCGGTCGTTCGCCAGCGCGACCAGCGCGTCCTCGACCTCCTGCAACGCGGCGAGCACCACCGACTGGTAAGCGATGCGCGTCTGCTCGAGCGCGGCCTCCTGCGCGCGGACCTGTGCGCGCACGGCGCCGCCGTCGAACAGCGGCACCGAGACGCTGGCGAGCAGCGAATCGAACACGGCCGCGCCGCGGCCCAGCCCGCCGAGCGTCAGCGCGCTCAGGCCGAGCGAGCCGGCGAGCCGGAAGTCCGGATAGCGCGCCGCCTCGGCCTGCGATACGCGGGCCAGCGCGCCGGAGACCTGCTGCTCGGCGCGGCGCACGTCGGGGCGCTGGCGCAGCGTGTCGGCGGGGATGGCCAGCGCCAGCTCGCCGCCGGCCAGCGGCACCGGCCGCGGCGGCGCCAGCTCGGCCTGCAGCGCCGCCGGCGCCTGCCCGGTCAGGGCGGCCAGCGAATGTTGGGCGCGGGCGATGCCGGTTTCCAGCGCCGGGATCTGCGCGGCCGTCTGCTCGCTGGCCGCGCGCGCTTGCTCGAGCTCCACCGAGGTGGCGAGCCCCGCCTGCACGCGCCAGCGCACGAGCTGCAGCGTCTCGGTCTGCGCAGCCAGGTTGCTGCGCGCGATCGCCAGGCGCGCCTGCAGGCTGCGCAGATCGATGTAGGCCAGCGCGACCTCGGCCGCCAGCGACACCCGTGCGTCGGCCAGATTCTCCTGCGCGGCACGGGCATCGGCCTCGGCTGCCTGCACCGCGCTGCGCTGGCCGCCGAACACGTCGAGCTCCCAGCTGGCATCCAGGCCGGCCTGGAACTGATTGGCGGTGCTGCCGCCGGACGGCCGCGCGCGCTGTGCCGAAGCCGAGGCGCCGACGCCCGGCAGCAGGCCGGCCGCCTGCACGTCGCGCAGCGCGCGCGCCTGCGCCAGCGCGGCGCGCGCGCTGCGCACGCTCGGGTTGGCCTCCAGCGCCTGGGCGACCAGGGCGGTGAGCTGCACGTCGTCGAAACGCTGCCACCAGGCGGCGAGCGGGGTCGGGGCGGGCATGGGGGCTGCGGATGGTGCGGCGGTCGCCGCGCCGCCGGCATCGGGAGACGGCTCGACGGTAGCGGCAGACGACACGACGGCCTGCGACCAGGCCGGCGGGACCGGCGCGGCGGGCAACGCCGCATCGCGCGCCGGGATGGCTGCGCAGCCGGCCAGCACCAGCGCCAACACGCCCGCCAGCGCCCGCTTCGGGGCCTTCGCCGCCATGGGCCGCGGCCATGCCGGCGGCTGGGGCGATCGGGGAACGGGAAGGCGCGGCGTCATGTCCGGCGGAATTGTGCCCGGCACGCGGGTAAAGGGCCGCAAGCGGAACGTAAAGATTTGCAAATGCGCACTACGCGGCGGCGCGTGCCCGCACCCCACGCGCGCGCCGCCGCTCGCCGTGCAGCGCGTACACGCCCGAGCCGGCCATCAGCACGATGCCGCACCACGCCAGCGCATTGGGCACGTCGCCCCACGCGAGGTAGCCGACCAGCAGCGCGTACAGCAGGCCGCTGTAGCGGAACGGCGCCACCAGCGACATCTCGCCGTGGCGCATGCTGTCGATGATGAGGTAGTAGGCGCCCATCAGGAACGCCGCGGCCAGGGCCAGGACGGCGAGCTGGCCGGCGCCGAACGGCCGCCAGCCTTCGAAAAGCGACAGCCCGCCCGAGAGGATCGTGACGACGGCGGTGGTGGCCAGGGTGATGAGGATAGCCGGCACGCCGGCGTCGATGCGGCGCGTGAGCAGGTCGCGCAGCGCCTGCAGGAAGGTGGCCAGGAGGCAAACCAGCGCATAGCGGTTGAAGCCGGCCACGCCGGGCTGGATGACGAGGACCACGCCGGCGAAGCCGAGGACGACCATCAGCCAGCGCTCGGCCCCGACCCTCTCGCGCAGGAACGCGACGGCCAGCACGGTCATGAACAGCGGGGAGGCGAGGTTGATCGCGGTGGCGTTGGCGATCGGCAGGTGGATCAGCCCGGCGAGGTAGACGATGGACGCCCCGGCCTCCAGCACCGCGCGCACGACCACCCACCGGCCGGCGATCTCGCGCAGCCGTGCGGCGGCGCCCATGGCGTGGGCCACCGCGAATACCAGCACGACGGACATGATGCCGCGCAGGAAGATCAGTTGCAGGGTGGGCATGGCCTGGCTGGCGTACTTCACCAGCGTATCGTTGGCCACGAAACAGGCCATCGCGCCGGCCATGCTCAGGATGCCGCGGCGATTGGCGGCCAGGCTCGATGTCGCGGCGGCAGTCGTCACTGTGCGCGCACTGTACCCGAAACCCACGCTCGCACGAGCTCGCACGAAGCGCCGCGCCGCCCGCGACGGCTCACGCGAAGCGCACCGTCGCCCGCAGCCCCCTGCCGCCGGAGCCGCTGCCGAGGCGCAGCTCGGCCCGGTGCATGGCGGCGATCTCCTTGACGATCGCCAGCCCCAGGCCCGAGCCGGGCCCGGGCGCATCGTCGAGCCGGTAGAAGCGTTCGAGCACCCGCTCGCGCTCCTCGGGCGGAATGCCCGGGCCGTCGTCCTCGACCTCGAGGACGGCATGCCCGCTCTCGACGTAACTGCGCACCGTGACGTGGCCGCCGCGGCCGCAATAGCGCACCGCATTGTCGATCAGGTTGGTGGCCAGCTCGCGCAGCAGCGTCGCGTCGCCCTCGACGCGCGCTGCGGCGAGCTCGAAGCCCAGGTCGACGTCGCGGTCCAGCGCAGCGTGCACGCTCGCATCGACCAGCTCGCCGATCACCTCGGCCAGGTCCATCGATTCCATCGCGCCGGCCATCGCGCCCGGCTCGGCGCGCGCCAGCGCGAGCAACTGGTTGGCCATGCGCGCGATGCGGTCGGTGGCCTCGCGGGCCTGGCGCACCATGCCGGCGGCGGCCGGCGGCATCGGCTGGTCGAGCGCGAGCTCGAGTTGCGTCTTCAGGCCGGCCAGCGGCGTGCGCAGCTGGTGCGCGGCGTTGGCGACGAAGCGGTTCTGGGTCGCCAACGCCGACGCCAGGCGCCCCAGCAGGGAGTTGATCTCGTCGAGGATGGGGCGCAGCTCGGCCGGCGTGTCGTTGGCCGCCAGCGGGCGCAGGTCGAGGTGCGAGCGCGCCATCAGCTGGGCGCGCAGGACGGCGAGCGGCTGCAGGCCGCGCCGCACGCCCAGCAGCACGGCCACGCCGACCGCGGCGATCAGCAGCAGGTTGGTCGCGACCAGGCTGCGCACCAGCTCGTGCTTCATCGCCTCGCGCTTGTTGCGCGTCTCCCCGACGACGAACATCAGCTCCCCGGCCGCGGTCGGCAGCTGCACGATCGCCAGGCGCACCGCCTGGCCGCGATAGGTGGCGTCGATGTAGGCCGGGGAGTCGTCGACCGCGACGCCGTCGGGCAGCAGGGCGCGGTCGCCGGCGATCCAGCTGCCGTCGAGCGTGCGCACCGAGAAGTAGAGCCGGTCGAAGCCGTCGGTGCGCAGCGCGTCCTCGACGGCCGCGGGCAGGTTCAGGTGCGACCGCCCGCCCTCGCGCACCACGTACGGGCTGATGGCCAGCGCGGTGCTGAGCAGCGCCTGGTCGTAGGCGAGGGTGGCCGGGCGCGAGGCGGTGACGTAGTCGTAGGCGCTGAACGCCGCCAGGATGACGGCCGTGGGCAGCGCAGCCCACAGCAGGATGCGCTGGCGCAGGCTGGAGATCAACGCGGATCGTCCGCCGCGGCCTGCAGCATGTAGCCGAAACCGCGCACGGTACGGATGCGCACGCCGTGCGGCTCGAGCTTGGCGCGCAGGCGCGATACGTACACCTCCACCGCATTGCCGCTCATGTCGTCGTCCCAGCGGCACACCGCGGCGATGATCTGTTCCTTGTTGACCACGCGCTCGACGTTGCGCAGCAGGTACTCCAGCAGCAGCCATTCGCGCGGGGGCAGCTCCAGCGGCACGCCGCCGGCGAAGCAGCGGCGCGCCGCGCAGTCCATCTCCAGCCGGCCGTGGGAGACGACGTCGCGCTGGGCGGCGCGGCTGCGGCGCACCAGCGCGTGCGCGCGCGCCAGCAGCTCGTCCTTGTCGAAGGGCTTCTGCACGTAGTCGTCGGCGCCCACGTTCAGGCCGTGCACGCGGTCCTGCACGGCATCGCGGGCGGTGAGCATGAGGATGGGCACCGCGTCGCCGCGCCGGCGCACGCGGCGCGCCACCTCGAATCCGTCGATGCCCGGCAGGCCCACGTCGAGCACCAGCAGGTCGAAGGGATCGCGGCGCAGCAGCTCGTCGGCGCTGTAGCCGCTGGCGACGGTGTCGGCGACGAAGCCCTGCCCGTTGAAGGTGCGCGTCAGGCCGTCGGCCAGCAGGGGGTCGTCCTCGACGATCAGCACTCTCATGTCGGCGGGATCATTCCAATGCCGGATGCTCACGCGCCATCCTACCGCGGCGCCCGTGGACGGCGCCGTACAGGGTCGGCAGCACCAGCAGGGTGAGCAGCGTGGCGCTGACCAGCCCGCCGATGACGACGATGGCCAGCGGCTTCTGCGTCTCGGAGCCGATGCCGTGCGACAGCGCCATCGGCAGCAGGCCGAGCGAGGCCAGCAGCGCCGTCATCAGCACGGTGCGCAGCCGCTCGAGCGAGCCGTGTACCACCGCCTCGCGCACCGTCATGCCGCCCTCGCGCAGCTGGCCGAAGTAGGCCAGCATGACCACCCCGTTGAGCACTGCCTGGCCGAACAGCGCGATGAAGCCGATCGCGGCCGACACCGACAGCGCGGTGCCGGTGAGGTACAGCGCCACGATGCCGCCCACCATCGCGAACGGGATGTTGGCGATGATGAGCGAGGCGTTCCTGAGCGACTTGAAGGCGTCGAACAGGAACAGGAAGATGATCACGATCGACAGCGGCACCACCCACGACAGGCGCGCCATGGCGCGCTCCTGGTTCTCGAACTCGCCCGACCAGCTCACGGTGTAGCCCTCGTCGAGCTTCAGCGCGGCGGCGGTACGCTGCTGCATCTCGGCCACCACGCTGCCCATGTCGCGGTCCTTGATGAACACGCCGATCGACAGCACGCGCCGGCCGCCCTCGCGTGCGATGTTCATCGCGCCGCTGGCGACGCGGAAGGTGGCCACCTCCGACAGCGGCAGGAACAGCCCCGAGGGCGTGGCGAGCGGGACGTCGCGCAGCCGCGCCAGCTCGCGATCCTCCTCGCGCATGCGCACCACCACCGCGAAGCGGCGCTCGCCCTCCCAGATGTAGGTGGCGTCGCGGCCGGCGAGCGCCGCCTCGATCACCGCGTCGATGTCGGCCGCGTTCAGGCCGAAGCGCGCGGCGCGCGCCCGGTCGACCTCGATGCGGTATTGCGGCAGCTGGCCGGCGCGATCGACGAAGGCGCGCGAGACGCCGCGCACGCCGTCGATGGCGCCCAGCACCGTGTCGCCGTAGGCGCGCAGCTTGTCGAGGTCGTCGCCGGTGATCTTGATCACGATCTGCCCGTCGATCTGCGAGATGCTCTCGAGCACGTTGTCGCGGATCGGCTGGGAGAAGCTGTAGACCACGCCCGGCAGGGTGCCCAGCGCGGCATCCAGCTCGGCCAGCACCTGCGGCTTGCTCAGGCCGCGCTTCCATTCCTCCTCGGGCGCCAGGTCGACCAGCACCTCGAGCTGGCTGGCGATCTTGGGGTCGGTGCCGTCCTCGGGGCGGCCGAGCTTGGAGATCACGCTGCGCACCTCGGGCGAGCGGCGCAGCAGGTCACGCACCTTGCGCGCCTGCGCCTGCGCGGCGCTGATCGAGGTCGAAGGCTCGAGCGTCACGTTCACCCACACGCTGCCCTCGTTGAGCTCGGGCAGGAATTCGGTGCCCAGCTGCGGCGCCAGCGCCGCCGCGCCGGCCAGCGCGACCACGGCCGCCGCGAACACCGCCGGCTTGTGATCGAGCGACCACTCGAGCGCCGGCCGGTACACGCGCTTGCACGCGGCGATGAGCCGGTTCTCGCCGTGCGGCAGCTTGCGCCGCAGCAGCGCCAGGCACAGCAGGGGCACCAGCGTCAGGGAGAGCACCAGCGACGTGACCAGCGCCGAGCTCACCGACCAGGCCATCGGCGCGAAGATGCGCCCTTCGTGGCGCTGCAGGGTGAAGATCGGGATGTGCGCGGCGATGATGATGAGCATCGAGAACAGCGTCGGGCGCCCGACCTCGACGGCGGCATCGAGCACCGTACGGCGCCGGTCTTCGGCGGAGGCCGCGTCGCGCAGCTGCGCCAGGCGGTGGAAGATGTGCTCGACCACGATCACCGCGCCGTCGACGATGATGCCGAAATCCATCGCGCCCAGCGACAGCAGGTTGGCCGGGATGCCGACGAAGGTCAGCCCGAGGAAGGTGCCCAGCAGCGCCAGCGGGATGATGGAGGCGACGATGGCCGCCGCGCGCAGGTTGGAGAGGAACAGGTAGAGCACCACGCACACCAGCACGGCGCCTTCCACCAGGTTGGTGAACACCGTCTTCATGGTGCGCGCGATCAGCCAGCTGCGGTCGTAGAACGGCACGATCTCGGTGCCGCGCGGCAGCTGCGTGTGCGCGATCTCGTCGAGCTTCTCCTTGAGGGCGGCGAGCACCTTCGAGGGGTTCTCGCCCTTGCGCATCAGCACGATGCCCGAGACCACGTCGTCGTCGTCGTCCTGGCCGATCACGCCCTGGCGCGGCACCGCGCCGATCGCCACGCGCGCCAGGTCGCGCACCAGCACCGGCGTGCCGTCGCGCTCGGCCACCACCACGTCCTCCAGGTCCTGCGCCGAGCGCAGCAGGCCGATGCCGCGGATCAGGAACTGCTGGCTGCCGTGCTCGACGTAGCCGCCGCCGGCGTTCTGGTTCGACCTGTCCAGCGCGTCGACGAGCTGCTGCAGGCTGACCCGGTGGCTGCGCAGCCTGCCGATGTCGGGCTGCACTTCGTAGGTCTTGATCAGGCCGCCGAAGCTCACCACGTCGGCCACGCCGGGCACCGTCCTGAGCTGTCGCTCCATCACCCAGTTCTGCAGCTCGCGCAGCTGCGTCGAATTGCGGTCGGCCGCCTTCAGGCGGTAGCGGTAGACCTCGCTGATCGCCGAGGTCATCGCCGCCAGCTCCGGGCGCACGCCGTCGGGCAGGTCGGCGTCGCGCAGCCGCTCGAGCACCTGCTGGCGCGCGAAATAGCCGTTGACCTCGTCGTTGAAGGTCACCACCAGGTAGGACAGGCCGAACTGGGTGTGCGAGAACACGCGGATGGCGTTGGGCACGCCCGAGAGCGCCACCTCGATCGGGATGGTGACCTGCCGCTCGACCTCCTCGGCGGCGCGCCCCGGGAACAGCGTGATCACCGTGACCTGGGTGTCGGTGACGTCGGGGAACGCTTCGACCGGTAGGTTCCTGAACGCGATCAGGCCGCCGCCGATCAGGATCAGCACGCCCAGCACGACGAACAGCGGCTGGCCGAGCGCGAAGGCGACGATGCGGCGGATCATTGCCGGCTGCCCAGCAGCTGCTGCAGCAGGAGCGCGCCGTCGACCACGACGCGGTCGCCTGCCTGCAGGCCCGCGAGCACGCGCATGGTGCCGAAGCCGGCCTCCTCGGCCTTCAGCCTGCGCCGCGCGTAGCGGCCCTCGCCCTGGTCGACGAAGGCGTAGTAGTGCTCGCCCAGGAGATAGACGGCGTCGGCCGGCACGGTGAGCGCCGCGCGCGCCGGCATCGACAGCTCGGCGCTCACGAACATCTCGGCCTTGAGCAGGCGCTCGGCATTGTCGACGTCGGCGCGCACTTTCAGCGTGCGCGTGGCCGGGTCGATGAAGTCGGACACGTGCACGATGCGCGCGGCGATGACGCGCTCGGGCAGCGCGCCGGCGCGCAGCGCCACGGCCTGGCCGGGGCGCACCGCGCCGGCCAGGCTCTCGGGAACGTCCAGCCTGGCCCACAGCCGGGTCGGGTCGCTCACCACGAACAGCGCCGGCTGGTCGGGCTGCGCCTGCTCGGGCCGCACCTCCAGGCCAGGCGTGGCGTGGCGTTCGACGACCACGCCGGCCAGCGGCGAGCGCAGCGTGTAGACCTGGTCGATGTCGCCGCCGACGCCGTACAGGCGGCTGCGCGCGAACGCGCGCTGGCGCTCGGCGCGCGCCCGCGCCAGCTCGGCCTCGGCGGCCTGCAGCTCGCGGGTCGGCGAGACGCCCGCCTGGTGCAGCTCCTGCACGCGCGCGTAGCTCTCGGCGGCCACCCGGTAGTCGGCCTCGGCGCGCCGCGCCTCGGCCTGGGCCTGGCCGATCTCGGGCGAAGCGATCTGCGCCAGCGCCTGGCCGGCCTTCACCGCGTCGCCGGGCGCGGCGAGGATGCGCACCAGCCGTCCGGCCACCGGCACGTCGATGCGCGCGCTGCGCGTCTCGTCCCAGGCGAGCCGCCCCTGGATGCGGATCGATTCGGCCTGCTGGGGACGGATCTCGATGGTGCGCAGCGCCGCCACCTGCTGGCTGCCCACCGGAAAGCGGACCTGCTCGCCTTCGACGACGGCCTCGGCGGCGGGCGGAGCGGGACGCTCGTGGGAGCCGCACGCGGCGAGGAGCCCCGCCAGGAGCAGCGCCGCGCAGCGGCGGCGGAGGTACGAGAGCGGCGGCAAGGATGGCATGGCGACGGCGGAAGGAATGCGGTTGACAGGCCGGCGTGACGGGCGCGACGTTCAGCGCGCGGGTGTCGCGGCGGCGGGGAACATCGCGGGGACGGCATCCGCGGAGACGGCCGTCCCGGCCTGCGGCGCGACGAGGCTCGCTTCGAGCGCGGCCTGCGCGACGGCGTGCGCGGCGCGCGCGTCGGCCAGGTCGCGCCGCGCCGCCTGCAGGTGGCGCCTGGCGTCGAGCAGGTCGGTGAGCGCGATGGCGCCGCGCGCATAGGCGAACTCGGTGGCCTGCGTCGCGCTCTCGGCGCTGGGCAGGATGCGCGCCTCGATGCGCTCGACCCGGTCTGCGGCGGCGCGCACCATGACCTGGGCCCGCCGCAGGTCCGCCAGGGCATCGGCACGCGCCTTGTCGAGGTCGATGCGCGCACTCTCCCGCTCGGCCTCGGCCTGGCGGATCTCGCCGCTGAAGTCGTTGTTGATGAACAGCGGCACGCTCACCGAGACCCCGACGGTCAGGCCGCCGTTGGACAGGCGGTTCTGGTCGGCGAACACGCCGACGCTGACGTCGCGCACGCGCTGCGCGCGCGCGCCGGCGAAGCGGGCCTCGGCACCCTCCAGGCGGGCGGCGGCGGCCAGCACGTCGGGACGCCCGGCGACGGCAGCCTCGACGCGGTCGGCCGGCACCTCGGCACTGCCGAGCGCCGGCCACGGATCGACGGCCTCCAGATCCGATGCATCGGCCTCGCGCGCCAGCAGCACGGCCAGCGCCAGCTGCGCGGCCTCGCGGTCGGCGCGCGCCTGGCGCAAGACGTTGTCGGCCTGGCCGGCGTCGACCTCGATGCGCGAGACGTCGGCGCGCGCGACGTCGCCCGCCTTCAGGCGCAGGCGGGCCGCCTCGAGCATGCGCGCCAGCGCCTCGGCGTCGGCCTCGGCGAAGCCGGCCGCCTCCTGCGCCGACTTCAGGCCGTAGTAGGCCTGCGCCAGGGCCAGGCGCAGCTGGCGCTGCGCCTCGTCGAGGTCGAACCGCGCGGCCCGCGCCGCTTCGTCCGCGGCGCGCGTGCGCAGCCGGCGCTTGTCGCCGCGCTCGATCAGCTGGTCGAGCCGGATGCTGCGGTCGAGATCGCGCGGGCGGTACTCGCCCTGCTGTGCGTTGCCGGCGCCCAGCGTCAGCGTCGGGTTGGGCCGGCGCGAGGCGCCGGCGAGCACTCCCTGCGCCGCGTCCAGCGCCGTGCGGGCGCTCTTCAGGTCGCGGTTGTGCGCCAGCAGGGAGCGCTCGGCATCGGCCAGGTGCAGACCCTCCGGCTGGCCGTCGGCGGCGAGCGCCGTCGCGCCGGACAGCACGAACGCCGACAGCAAGGCGAGCGCCGCGGCGGCGCGGCGGCCGCGTCTGGAAAAGGAGGAGCGGTTCAGGGCGGGCTCGCGCAGGCTGGGCAAGAGCGGCACTCTAGGGACCCACCCCAACGCCAGGCTTGCAGCATGCTTGCGGCAAGCTTGCATCGTGCCGAAATATGCAAATGCAGGCTGCGCGACATGCTCGACCCTCGCGCCGCGATCGCCGCATCATGAACGGCTCCGAGTTCCGAGGACATCGCCATGCCGAGAATCCTGCTGTTGTGCCTGACCCTGCTGGGCGCGGTTTCGGCGTTCGCCCAGGCCCAGCCGCTGCTCGCGCCCGAGCAATTGAAGGCGCTGCTCGGCAACGCCGACGTGCGCATCGTCGACATCCGCGAGGGCAAGACGCCCGAGGGCCAGCCTGTGTACACCGCCGGACACGTGCCGGGCGCGGTGTCGGCGCCCTACAGCCAGTGGCGCGGACCCAAGGACAACCCGGGCGCGCTGCCGCCGCTCGACAAGCTCACCGCCACGATCCGCTCGCTCGGCCTGGCGCCGCAGGTGCATGCGGTGATCGTGTCGGCAGGCACCGATTCGACCGACTTCGGCGCCGCCGCACGGGTGTACTGGACGCTGAAGGTCGCCGGCCTGAAGCAGCTGTCCATCCTCAACGGCGGCTACAAGGCCTGGACCGCCGCGAGCCTGCCGACCCGCAGCGACGCCGTGAAGGTGGCCGCGAGCAGCTACACGCCGGTGCTCGATCGCAGCCTGATCGCCACGCGCGACGAGATCGCCGCGCTCGATCCCGCGAAGGTGCGCCTGCTCGATGCACGGCCCAAGGCCTTCTTCGAAGGCGACACCCGCGCCCCGGCGGCCAAGGTGCCGGGCACCCTGGTGGGCGCCGAGAACTTCGACAACGCGCGCTGGTTCCGTCCCGGCACCGCCACCTTCGTGCCCACCGACGAGGCGAAGCGGCTGGCCGAGCAGGCCAGGCTCGACGGCGACGTCGAGACGGTGTCGTTCTGCAATACCGGCCACTGGGCCGCGACCAACTGGTTCGCGCTCTCCGAGGTGCTGGGCGAGAAGGACGTGAAGCTGTACCCGGAATCGATGGTGGACTGGAGCCGCTCTGGCCTGCCGATGGCCAACGTGCCCAACCGCGCCAAGCAGCTGCTCATCGACGCGAAGCTCTGGTGGCAACGCACGTTCAACTGAGCGAGGATCGGGCCGCGGCGACCCGGGGCGCTGCGCCCGCCGGCGCCTCGGCGACGGAAGCGGCCGCGCAGTCGGCCGCAGCGGCAGCCGCGCCGCGCGCCATGCCGGTGCGCAGCGCGATCGCCGCCGCCTTCGTCGCGCTGGCCTGGTTCGTCTCGCTGCGCCAGGGCGTGCTGTTTCTCGTCGGCGTCGGCATGGGCGTGGCGCTGGCTGCGGCGCGCTTCGGCTTCACCACCGGCTGGCGCCGCTTCGTGGTCGATCGCGACGCGCGCGGCATGCTGGCGCAGATCGTGCTGCTGGCGCTGGCGGCCGCGCTGTCGATGCCGCTGCTGGCGCGCTTCCCCACCGAGCTGATCGCCGCGCTCGGCCCGCCCAGCGTGAGCCTGCTGGTCGGCGCGTTCGTGTTCGGCCTGGCGATGCAGATCGCCGACGGCTGCGGCTCGGGCACGCTGTACAAGGCGGGGATGGGCGTGCCGCTGAACGTCGCGGCGCTGCCGCTGTTCGCAGTGGGCAGCTTCCTGGGCGCGGCGCATCTGCACTTCTGGCTCTCGCTCGGGCGCCTGGAGCCCTTCGGGCTGGTGCAGGCGGAAGGTCCGGGCAAGGCCCTCGCGCTCACCCTGGCGGCGCTGGCGATCGTCGCCGCGCTGGTGGCATGGCGCGGCCGCGGCGCCGGCCTGCCGCGGCTCGATCGCCGCCTGCTCGTCGGCGCGCTGGCGCTGGCCGTGCTGGCCGCGCTCAACCTGGTCATCGCCGGCCAGCCCTGGGGCGTGGTCTACGGTTTCGGCCTGTGGGCGGCCAAGCTGGCCGTGGCGGCGGGCTGGGATCCCTCGGGCAATGCCTTCTGGGGCCAGCCGGCGCAACTGGCGCAGCTCTCGCAGACCATCCTGCTCGACGTCACCTCGATCACCAACATCGGCATCCTCGCCGGCGCGCTGGCAGTGGCCGAGCGCAGGCGGCGCGCCGGCGACGAGGGCCCGGCGCCGCGGCTCACGCGCGCGCAATGGAGCGCGGGCCTGCTGGCCGGCCTGGCGATGGGCTACAGCTCGCGCCTGGCCTTCGGCTGCAACGTCGGCGCGTTCGTGAGCGGCATCTCCACCGGCAGCCTGCACGGCTGGATCTGGTGGGCGCTCGCTTTCGCCGGAACCCTGGTCGGCGTGCGGCTGCGCACCCGCCTCGGGTTCCAGGGCTAGCCGCTGGACGAGTCGTGAAGCGCCTCCTCCAGCTGCTGTTCTGGGTCTCGTTCGCGGCCTTCGTGACCTGGGACCTCGCCCGCTCTCCAGCCATCGATCGCTTCGCCGAGCCGCCGCTGATCGCCGCCGGTTCGGGTGCCGCGGCCTCCGGCGGCCACTGCTCGGCGGCGCCGCAGTAGCGATCACCCCTTCAATCCTCGACCAGGCGGCCTAGAAGCGCGCGCACCTGCTGCGGGTCGTCGCTTTCGAGCAGCCGCTCCACACGCGGAGCCAGGTGCGACACGTCGGCGCGCAGGACCTCCTGCTTGACGCGCAGCAGGCTGGCCGGATGCATCGAGAACTGGTTGAGCCCCATGCCCAGCAGGAGGTGCGTCGCCGCCCAGTCGCCGGCCATCTGCCCGCACACCGCCACCGGAGTGCCGGCCCGGCGCGCGGTGCGGATGGTCATCTCGATCAGGCGCAGCACCGCCGGATGGAAGGGCTCGTACAGCGAGGCGACCTCGTGGTCGGTGCGATCGATCGCCAGCGTGTACTGGATGAGATCGTTGGTGCCGATCGACAGGAAGTCGAGCCGGCGCACGAACAGGCTCGCGGTGAGCGCGGCCGCCGGCACCTCGATCATGCCGCCGACCGGCAGGCCCTCGTCGAACGCGACCCCGCGGTCGCGCAGCTGCATGCGCGCGAACTCGATCAGCCGCAGGGTCTGGTCGATCTCGTGGTTGTGCGCGAGCATGGGAATGAGCAGGCGCGTCTGGCCGAAGGCCGACGCGCGCAGGATGGCGCGCAGCTGCACCAGGAAGATCTCGGGCTCGGCCAGGCAGTAGCGGATGGCGCGCTGGCCGAGCGCGGGATTCTGCGGCGGGGCCGCCCCCAGTGCCGGCAGCGCCTTGTCGGCGCCGACGTCGAGCGTGCGGATGGTCACCGGCAGGCCCGCCATCGCCGCGACCACGCTGCGGTAGGCCTCGAACTGCTCCTCCTCGTCGGGCAGGCTGCGGCGGTTCAGGAACAGGAACTCGGAGCGGAACAGGCCGATGCCCTCGGCGCCGGCCGCCAGGGCGAACTCGGTCTCCTCGGGCCGCTCGATGTTGGCATACAGCTCCACCGCCACGCCGTCCAGCGTCACCGCCGGCACGCTGCGCAGCCACTTCAGCCGCTCGCGCTCGATCTCGCCCGCGGCCTGGCGGCGGCGGTACTCGGCCAGCACGGTCTCGTCGGGCGCCACGATGACGATGCCGGCCTCGCCGTCGAGGATGAGGTGGTCGTCGTCGACGATGAGGTGGCTGGCGAAGCCCAGGCCCAGCACCGCGGGCACGTTCATGCTGCGCGCGAGGATCGCCGTGTGCGAGGTCGCGCCCCCGAGGTCGATGCCGAAGCCGATGGCCGCGCGCAGCGACAGCATGTCGGCCGGCGCGACGTCCTCGGCCACGAAGATGGCCTGCTCCGACATCGCCGTCGGACGCGTGCTCGATCCGGACAGCACGCGCATGACGCGCTCGGCGACCTGCTGCACGTCGCGCCCGCGCTCGCGCAGGTAGGCATCCTCGAAGGCCTCGAACTGGGCCGCCAGATGCCCGGCCTGCGCCGAGAATGCCCACTCGGCGTTCCACAGGTGGTCGCGGATCGCCTCGTGCGCGGCCTGGGCGAGCGCCGGGTCGTCGAGGATCATGCCGTGCACGTCGAGCAGCGCGCGCGCCTCGGCCGGGCCCTCGGCGGGCAGCTGCTCGGCCAGCTCGAACAGCTCGGCCTTCACCACCTCGATCGCGGTCTCGAGCCGCGACTGCTCGCCCATCACCTGCGACGGCTGCAGCCGGTAGTGCGGCACGTCGCGGTTGCGCGACTCGAGCACGCGCGCGCGCCCGATCACGATGCCGCCGCCGATCCCCGTGCCGTGAAGACTGAACATCGCGCCAGTGTATCGGGCCGGCCGTCTCCGCACGGACGTCGTGGTCAGGTTAGGGCCTGCTGCGGCCCGGCCAGGTCTTCCTCGCGGTACTCGTGGGCACGCCGGGCGCGCGCCGCGCCGCCCTCCAGCTCGCGCAGCTCGACGCGGCGGATCTTGCCCGAGATGGTCTTGGGCAGCTCGGCGAACTCGAGGCGCCGCACGCGCTGGTAGGGCGCCACGCGCGCCGCCACGAACTCGAGGATGGAGCGCGCCAGCGCCTCGCTCGGCGCATGGCCGGGGGCCAGCGTGACGAACGCCTTGGGCACCGCCAGGCGCCTCGGGTCGGGGCTGGGCACGACCGCGGCTTCGGCCACCGCCTCGTGCTCGATGAGCACGCTCTCGAGCTCGAACGGGCTGATGCGATAGTCCGAGCTCTTGAACACGTCGTCGGCGCGGCCGACATACCAGAAGTAGCCGTCCGCGTCGCGGCTGGCGACGTCGGCGGTGCGGTACCAGGCGCCGCCCAGCGTCTCGCGGTTGCGCTGCTCGTCTCCGGCGTAGCCGGCCATCAGCCCGACCGGCCTGGGCTGCAGCGCGAGCGCCACCTCGCCGGTGTCGGACTCGCTCCCCTCGGGATCGAGCAGGGCCACGCGATAGCCGGGCATCGGACGCCCCATCGACCCCGGCCGCACCGTCTGGCCGGGCGAGTTGCCGATGATGCAGGTGGTCTCGGTCTGGCCGTAGCCGTCGCGGATGGTGAGCCCCCAGGACTGCTGCACGCGCGCGATCACCTCGGGGTTGAGCGGCTCGCCGGCGCTGAGCAGCTCCTCGAGCCCGGCCGGCCGGGCGCCCAGGTCTTCGAGGATCAGCGCGCGCCACACCGTGGGCGGCGCGCACAGCGTGTTGACGCCGAAACGCCCGAGCGCCTCGATGGTGCGCCGCGCATCGAAGCGCGCCTGATTGAGCACGAACACCGTGGCGCCGGCGTTCCAGGGCGCGAACACGCAGCTCCAGGCGTGCTTGGCCCAGCCCGGCGAGCTGATGTTCCAGTGCACGCCGGCGGGCTTGAGGCCGATCCAGTACATGGTGGACAGGTGCCCCACCGGGTAGCTCTGGTGCGTGTGCAGCACCATCTTCGGCTTGGCGGTGGTGCCCGAGGTGAAGTAGAGCAGGAACGGATCGTCGCGCCGGGTCGGGCCGTCGGGGCGGAACGCGGCGTCGGCCGCATCGACGCCCGCGTACGAGGTCCAGCCCGGCGCCTCGCCGCCGACCACGACGCGCAGGCAGGCCTCGGCCGCCGCGCCGAACTTCGCGATGCCCGCCGGCTCGGCGATCACGCAGCGCATGCCGCCGCGCGCGATGCGGTCGGCGAGGTCGGCGGTGGACAGCAGCGTGGTGGCCGGGCTGAGCACCGCGCCCAGCTTCATCACCGCCAGGGTGATCTCCCACAGGGCGACCACGTTGGGCAGCATGACCAGCACCGGATCGCCGCGACGCACGCCGAGCGCGCGCAGGAAGCTCGCGGCGCGATCCGAGCGCTCGCGCATGGCGGCCCAGGCGACGCACCGCTCGCGGCCGTCGTCCTCGACGATCCACAATGCCGGGCGATCGGGGGCAGCCGCCGCCTGCACGTCGAAGTAGTCGAGCGCCCAGTTGAACTCGGGCAGCTGCGGCCATTCGAATTCCTCGAAGGCCCGCTGGTAGTCGGAACGATGCGCGAGAAGGAGGTCGCGCGCGCGCAGGAAGCCGTCGGTAGGCGACATGGTCAGTCCTCGCCGAAGCCGGATTCGATCAACTGCCGGAGGGCGTCGAGCGCTTCCTGCTCGTCGGGGCCGTGGGCCTCGATGACCAGCGTGCTGCCCTTGGCCGCGGCCAGCATCATGACGCCCATTATGCTCTTGGCATTGACGCGCCGGGCGTTCTTGCTGATCCAGATCTCGGACTTGTACTTCGAGGCGGTGGCGGTGAGCTTCGCCGACGGCCGCGCGTGCAGGCCGAGGCGGTTGACGACCAGCACCTCACTCGTGGGCATGGCAGATCGCCCGCTTGCCGCTCTCGACCAGCAGCGCGCCCAGCTCGTCCACCGGCATGCGGCGGTTGCCGATCGCCTTCACCAGCATCGGCAGGTTGACGCCGGCCAGCACCGCGACGCGCCCCGGCGCGGCCAGGCGCATCGCCACCCGCGATGGCGTGGCGCCGTACAGGTCGGTGAACACGACGGCGCCGCTGCCGTCGTTGATGCAGGCGAGCAGCTCGCGCGCGGCCTCGAACGCCCGCTCGGGGTCCTCATCGGGGATCACGTCGAGCGCGGCGACCTGCGGCGGCAGCGCGCCGTAGATGTGCCGCGTGCACTGGATGAGCGCCGTGCCCAGCGGCTCGTGCGACACGACCAGGATGCCGATCATCGCGCGCAGGCCGCCTCGAGCTCGTCGACGAACAGCGCGGCGACGTCGTAGCCGGTCTGCTGGCGGATCTCCTGGAAGCAGGTCGGGCTGGTGACGTTGATCTCGGTGATGCAGTCGCCGATCAGGTCGAGCCCGACCAGCAGCAGGCCGCGCGCGGCCAGCACCGGGGCGAGTGCCTCGGCGATCTCGCGGTCGCGCGCCGACAGCGCCCGCGCCACCCCGCGCCCGCCGGCGGCGAGGTTGCCGCGGAACTCGCCGTCCTTGGGGATGCGCGCCAGGCACCACGGCACCACCTTGCCGCCGATCAGCAGCACCCGCTTGTCGCCCTCGGCGATCTCGGGCAGGAAGCGCTGCGCCATCACCGTGCGCGCACCGAACTGGTTGAGCGTCTCGATGATCACCGACATGTTCGGATCGCCGCGCTTGGCGCGAAACACCGACGTGCCGCCCATGCCGTCGAGCAGCTTGAACACCGCCTCGTCGTGCTCCTCGACGAAGGCGCGCAGCTCGTCGGCCGAGCGCGTGACCAGGGTGGGCGCGGCGAACTGCGGGAACTCGGCGATCGACAGCTTCTCGTTGTGGCTGCGGATGGCCAGCGGGTCGTTGAACACGCGCGCGCCCAGCCGCACCGCATGCTCGAGGAGGTAGGTGGAGAACACGTACTCCATGTCGAACGGCGGGTCCTTGCGCATCAGAACCGCGCCGAAATCAGCCACCGGCTCGTGGCGCGGCTCGCCCAGCGCGTACCACGACGCGGCGCCCGCGGCGCCGGCCTCGACCAGCCGCAGGGGATGCACGCGCGCCATGGTGCGCCCGCCGGCCAGCGAGAGCTCGTGCTGCTCGCACACGAACAGCTCGTGCCCGCGCGCGGCCGCCTCGACCATCATCGCGTAGGTGGAATCCTTGTAGGTCTTGATGAGCGGCAGCGGATCGAGGATCACCAGCAGGCGCATCGGCATCGGGTCTCCGGTCGGTGGCGGGTCACCCGTAGCGCGACGGGTCGGGGTCGGTCTGCTCGAGCTCGATGGCGGCCGCCAGCAGCGCCAGGCGCGCCACCACGCCGTAGACGTAGAAGCGGTTGGGCGCGTGCTCGAGCGACGCGTTGCAGTCCGGCACGTGGCAGCTGGCGGCGAACGGCAGCGGCACGAACTGCATGCCCGGGGCGTTGAGGTTCTCGTCCCTGGAGCGCTCGGCGTGCACGCGGTAGAAGCCGCCGACGACGTAGCGGTCGATCATGTAGACCACCGGCTCGGCATAGCTCCCGTTGACCGTCTCGAAGGTGTGCACGCCTTCCTGCAGGATGACCTCGTGCACCTCGAGCCCTTCCTTGACCACCGCCATGCGGTTGCGCTGCTTGCGGTTGAGCCCGCGCACCTCGGCCGGATCGTGCACCGACATCACGCCCATGCCGTAGGTGCCCGCGTCGGCCTTCACGATGACGAACGGCTTCTCGGTGATGCCGTACTCGCGGTACTTGGCGCGGATCTGCTTGAGCAGCATCTCGACGTTGGTGGCCAGGCAGTCCTCGCCCTCGCGCTGCTGGAAGTCGATGCGTCCGCAGCGTGCGAAGTAGGGGTTGATCAACCACGGATCCATGCCGAGCTCGCGCGCGAAGCGCTTGGCCACGTCGGCATAGGCGGCAAAGTGCTTCGACTTGCGCCGCACCGCCCAGCCGGCGTGCAGCGGCGGCAGCAGCACCTGCTCGTGCAGGTCCTTCAGCACCTCGGGCATGCCCGAGGAGAGATCGTTGTTGAGCAGGATCGTGCACGGATCGAAGTCGCGCAGGCCTGCGCGGTAGCCGCGGCGCACCAGCGGCTCGACGATGAGCTGCGGGCCGTCGGCAGTCTCGATCGGGGTGGGGGCGGTGACCGCCGGATCGAGCGTGCCCAGGCGCACGTTGAGACCGGTCTGGCGCAGGATCGCCGAGAGCCGCTCGACGTTCTGCAGGTACCAGCGGTTGCGCGTGTGGCTCTCGGGAATCAGCAGCAGATTGCGCGCGTCGGGACAGTACTTCTCGATCGCCGCCATGGCCGCCTGCACCGCCAGCGGCAGCATCTCCGCCGACAGGTTGTTGAAGCCGCCCGGGAACAGGTTGGTGTCGACCGGCGCGAGCTTGAAGCCGGCATTGCGCAGGTCGACCGAGGCGTAGAACGGCGGCGTGTGATCCTGCCACTCGAGCCGGAACCAGCGTTCGATGCGCGCCGTGGCGTCGAGGATGCGCCGCTCGAAATCCTGCAGCGGAACGGACATCGCGGTGACGAGGTGAGGAACCATGGCGAGGTGGGCTGAACGGTCCGCGGATTGTAGCGCCGGCGCCTCGTCGGGTGGGACCGACCCCGCCCGGATCGGCGTGGTTCTCAGCCCGCGGCCGTCAGCGCACCGTGGCCGCCGGGCACCGAGGCATCGCCGGCATGTTCGGGCAGTCGCGACAGCGCGGTGCACGCCAGGGCCGCCGCGTAGGGCAGCGCCTGCAGTGCAAGAATCGTCATCCACATCGCCGACTCGATGCGGTCGGGCGCATCGGACAGCGCCATGCCCGCCATGCAGGCGACCAGCCCGGCCAGCAGGAAGGCCTCCTCGCGCACCGCGCCGTAGCCGCTGCCCGGGCGCGCCGCGCCCGCCGCTGCGCTGCCCTTGCGGGTGATCTCGAAGACGCCGCCCCGCAGCACCAGGCCGCTGAAGATGCCGCGCGCGATGGCGTGCGAGAGCCCCATGCCGGCCAGCGCCGAGCCGGCGATGTCGATGCCGGCGCAGCGCACGCGCCGCGCATACAGCAGCGGCCCGAACAGCGCCCGCCCGGCGAAGAACACGAACAGCGGCACCATGAACAGCGGGATCGGCAGGCTGAAATAGCGCGGGGCGGCGATCACCGCCAGGGTCCAGAACATCGCCCCGAAGGCGAACACCAGGTGCAGCGCATCGCCCAGCCACGGCAGCCAGCCGGCGAGGAAGTGATAGCGCTGGCCAGGGCTCAGCGCCTGGCCGGACACCAGCGCGCGCCAATGACCCACCATGATCTGCATCCCGCCCTGGGCCCAGCGCCGGCGCTGCTTGCGAAACGCGGCGAAGTCGTCGGGCGTCAGGCCCTCGCCCATCACGCGATCGACGTAGATCGTCGACAGCCCGGCGTTCATCAGGCGCAGGCCCAGCTCGGCGTCCTCGCAGATGGTCCACTCGGCCCAGCGGCCGTGCCGGTGCAGGGCCTGCGCACGGATCAGCGTCATGGTGCCGTGCTGGATGATCGCATCGCGCTCGTTGCGGTGGTGCATGCCGATGCGGAAGAAGCCGTCGTACTCGTAGTTCATCATGCGCCGCAGCGGCTGCCGCTGCCACGCGCGGTGCGCCTGGGGCGCCTGCACCACCGCGACCTTCGCGTCGTCGAAGTGGCCCACCAGCGCGCGCAGCCAGTCGCGGTGCACGACGTAGTCGGCGTCGACGACGCCGATCACCTCGGCGTGCGGATCGGTCTGCGCCAGCGCATAGTTCAGCGCGCCGGCCTTGAACCCCGGCCAGCTCGGCAGGTGGAAGAAGCGGAAGCGCGCGCCCATTCTCGCGACGTGCGCCTGGACCGGCCGCCACAGGGCCTCGTCGCGCGTGTTGTTGTCGATCACCAGCACTTCGTAGTTGTCGTAGTTCAGCCGCGCCAGGCTCTCGAGGGTGGCGATCACCATGTCGGGCGGCTCGTTGCAGCACGCCAGGTGGATCGATACGCGCGGCTGGCGCGCGCCGGCGGCCAGCGGCCTGGGCGCGAAGCGGCGCCGCAGGTTGCCGGGCCAGAACATCTCGGCGAACTCGAAGCCGTTGGCCAGCAGGATCGCCGCCATCATCAGCAGCGAGGGCGAGAGCACGAGCAGCGCCGCCCAGTCGATCGGCCGCAGGTAGAACTCGAACGGCAAGGCCACCAGCCACACCAGCAGCGACGCCACGGACTGGATCAGGCCGGCGAACAGCGTCCGGCTGGCCAGGCGCATGCGGCGGAACGCCGTACAGAACCACAGGATGGGCACGAAGGCCAGCAGCGAGGCCGCGAGCGCCTTGGGGGGCCAGTTCGGGTCGCCGGTGATGGGGCCGCTCAGGGCGAACTTCGGCTTGCGATCGGCCTCGAACATGCCCCAATAGGCGCCCACGCGGCCCTCGCCGGCGCGCTTCCAGGGCTGGTCGACGGCCTCCATCAGGAAGTAGTCGAGCGAATGCGCCCTTGCCGTCGCCAGGAAGTCGCGCACGAACTGCGCCTGCACCACCGGGCCCGGCGAGGCGCCCTCGTAGCGATCGCCGCGGCTGGGCCAGCCGACCTCGCCGATGACGATCGGCTTGCCGGGGAAGCGGCGCCCGAGCTGGTCGAGCCGCTGCAGCAGGTAGTCGAGCGCCTCGTCGGCGGGTACCCCCTCCCAGTAGGGCAGCAGGTGGACGGTGATGAAGTCGACGTGGCGCGCCAGCTCGGGATAGCGCATCCAGATGTGCCACGGCTCGGCGGTGGACACCGGCAGGTCGATCGCCTTGCGCAGCTCGTTCAGGTAGAGGACGAGCTCGCGCTCGGTGAGGTCGCCGCGCAGCAGCGACTCGTTGCCGGCGATCACGCGGTCGATGTTGGGATGCTCGCGCACGGCGACCTTCACCGCCTCGATCTCGCGCCGGTTGTTGAGCATGCGCCGGTCCAGCCATACGCCCGCCGTGAGGTGCAGGCCGTGGCGCTGCGCCAGCGCGGGCAGCTGCGGGAACTCGCTCGAGCTGTACGTGCGCAGCGTGCGCGTGTAGTGCGAGAGCAGCGACAGGTCGGCGTCGATCTCGTCGGCCGACGGATACCTGCGCCTGGCCGGATCGTCCCAGCGCTGGAAGGCGTTGTAGGCCATGCCCGCCACGCGGCCGTGGAAGTCGGGCGCCTCGGCAGGCCAGTTCAGCACCTGCCAGGCGAGCAGGTTGGCCGCCACGACCGCCAGCGTGAGGGATAGCGCGCCCCCGGCTAAGATGCCCTGAAGCCGCTTCGCGATGATTGCCGCACGGCGCACCGCCGGCATGTCGAGAAGGATCCTCATGCGAAAAGAGTCTAGCCCAGGCTGTGCGGCAACCATGGCCGAAGCCCCCGCTGCACGCGCCGGGCCTACGCTGCGCGAATGGCTGCTGCTCGTCGCGTTCGCCGCGGCGGTGCTCGGCTACTGGCTGCAGCAGGGCCGCCTGCACGCGCTGCCCGAGCCGGCGGGAGAGCGGATCGAGTGCCTGTCGTACGCGCCGTTCCGGCTGCCCGGTGAAACGCCCTTCGATCCCTCGCTGCGCATCGCGCGCCAGCGCATCGAGGCCGACCTGCGTCTGCTCGCGACGCGCACCGGCTGCGTGCGCACGTATTCGATCGACCAGGGGCTCGATCAGGTGCCTGCCGTGGCGCGCGAGCTGGGCATGGAGGTGCTGCTCGGCGTATGGATAGGCCGCGAGCGCGAGCGCAACCGCCGCGAGCTGGCGCGCGCCATCGAGCTGGTGCGCGCCGAGCCTTCGGCGATCCGCGCGCTCGTGGTCGGCAACGAGGTGCTGCTGCGGCGCGAGCTGCCGGAGGCCGAGCTGCGGGCGCTCATCACGCAGGCGCGCAGCGCGCTGGCGATACCGGTCACCTACGCAGACGTGTGGGAGTTCTGGCTCGAGCATCCGCGGCTGGCCGGCGCGGTCGACTTCGTCACCATCCACATCCTGCCCTACTGGGAAGACGAGCCGGTCGGCATCGACCAGGCGGTGACGCATGTGACCGCCACTTATCGGCTGGCCCAGGACGCACTGCCGGGACGACCGATCCTGATCGGCGAGACGGGCTGGCCGCGCGCCGGGCGCGCCCGCGGCGAGGCGGTGCCCGGCCGCGTCGAGCAGGCGCGCTTCGTGCGCGAGTTCACCCGCGCGGCCCAGCGCGAGCAATTGCCGTACAACCTGATCGAAGCCTTCGACCAGCCCTGGAAGCGGCACCTCGAAGGCGCGATGGGCGGCTATTGGGGCCTGTACACGCGCGACGGCGCAGCCGCGTTCCCGTGGCACGGCCCGGTTCGCGAGGACCCGCGCTGGCGCGACGGCCTGCTCGGCATGGCGCTGGGCGCGCTCGGCTTCGGCGCGGCGGCGGCGCTGGCGGGCCGGCACGCGCCCGGCGCCGGCCGGCGCGTGCGCGCAGCGCTGGCCGGCGCGTTGGCCGGGGCGCTCGCCGGCGCGGCCGTGGGCGGCGTGCTCGTCGCGCAATGGCGCCACGCGCTGGCATGGCAGGCCGGCGCCTTCGGCTGGACGGTCGCGGCGCTCGGCGCGCTGCTCGCCGTGGCGTACGGCTGGCTCGCGCTCGGCCCGGCCGCGGGCATCCGCGCCGGCGCGACTGCGCCGGGCATTCATGCCCTGGTGAGCGGCTGGACGCGACAGCGGCGCATCGATGCCGCCGGCGCCCTCTCGCTGCTGCGCTTCGCCTTCCTGTTCTGCGCCGCCGCGACGGTGCTGCTGCTGGTGTTCGATGCGCGCTATCGCAGCTTTCCGTGGCCGGCGTTCGCGGTGCCGCTGGGCGCGGCGCTGCTGCTGGCGGCGCGCGGCGTGCGCCTGCCCACCGATGCGCGCGAGGAACGCGCCCTCGGCGTGGTGATCGTCCTGGGTGCCCTGCCCGTGCTGTGGATGGAGACCCTGGCCAACCGCGAGGCGCTCGCCTTCCTGCTCGGGCTGGCGCTCTACGCCGGTGCCTGCCTCATGCCGGCCGGCACGCGCAGCAGCACCAGCATGCCGGCGAGCACGCCCAGCACCGCGGGCTCGAAGGAATAGAGCACCAGGCCGGCAGCGCCTGCCGCCAGCGCGCACTGCGCGGCGAAAGCGCGCCGGGTGAGGCTCGCCCACGCGCCCGCCGCGAGCGCTACCCAGCCTATGCCCTGCGTGGCGAAGCTGGCGATGAGCAGCGTCCGCGCCGCGCACGCGCCGTCCCACGGAGCGGGGTCGCAGGCATGCGCGATCGAGGGCGGCTCGACGACCGCATAGCGCGCCAGCATCGCCAGCGCGAGGGCGAGCAAGGCAGGCACCGCCCGCCGCAGGAAGGTGCGCAGCGGGCGGTGCGAGGCGGTCGGCATGGCCGCGGCGCGGGCTCGATTCAACTCCGGCAGCCTCCGGTGTTCCGACGGCAACTCATTGATGGTACGCGGTCTCGCCGTGCGAGGTGATGTCCAGCCCCTGGCGCTCCTCGTCCTCTGGCACGCGCAGCCCGAGCAGCAGGTCGACCAGCTTGAACGCGATCCAGGCCACCACCGCCGACCAGGCGACCGTCAGCAGCACGGCCTCGAGCTGCACCAGCAGCTGTCCGCCGATCGAGTAGTCGCCCGCCACGGCGTTGGCGACGTAGTCGTACACGCCGGTGCCGCCGAGCGCGGGCGCGGCGAACACGCCGGTGAGCAGCGCGCCCACCACGCCGCCCACGCCGTGCACGCCGAACACGTCGAGCGCATCGTCGGCGCCGATCAGGCGCTTCAGGCCGTTGACGCCCCACAGGCACACCAGGCCCGCCACCAGCCCGATCACCAGCGCGCCCATCGGCCCCACGAAGCCGCACGCCGGCGTGATCGCCACCAGGCCCGACACCGCGCCCGAGGCAGCGCCCAGCATCGAGGGCTGGCCCTTGCCCAGCCATTCGCCGAAGGTCCACGACACGGTGGCCGCGGCGGTGGCGATCAGCGTGTTGGCAAAGGCGAGCGCCGTGGCCCCGTTGGCCTCCAGGTTCGACCCGGCGTTGAAGCCGAACCAGCCGACCCACAGCAGTGAGGCGCCGATCATCGTCATCACCAGCGAATGCGGCGCCATCGACTCGCGGCCGTAGCCGATGCGCTTGCCGATCACCAGCGCCCCGACCAGGCCGGCCACGCCGGCGTTGATGTGCACCACCGTGCCGCCGGCGAAGTCGAGCGCGCCGCGCGCCCACATGAAGCCGGCGCCGGCGCTGACCGCCTCGAGCGACTTGGCGTCGGTGATCGCGTCGGGGCCGGCCCAGTACCACACGGCATGCGCGATCGGGATGTAGCAGAAGGTGAACCACAGCACCGAGAACAGCAGCACCGCCGAGAAGCGCGCGCGCTCGGCGAAGGCGCCCACGATCAGCGCGCAGGTGATCGCCGCGAACGTCGCCTGGAACGCCATGTAGCTCAGCTCGGGAATGACCACGCCCTTGCTGAAGGTCGCCGCGACCGATTCGGATGTGATGCCCTTGAGGAAGATCTTCGAGAAGTCGCCGTAGAAGGCGCCGTCGCCGCCGAAGGCGAGCGAGTAGCCGTACACCGCCCACAGCACGACGATCAGCGAGAACACCACCAGCACCTGCATCAGGATCGAGAGCATGTTCTTGGCGCGCACCAGGCCGCCGTAGAACAGCGCCAGGCCGGGGATCGTCATCATGATCACCAGCAGCGTCGCCACGCTCATCCAGGCCACGTCGCCCTTGTCGGGCACGGGCGTCGCGGCCGCCGCCAGCGATGCCATCGACAGCGCGAGGCAGCCCACTGCGCTGCGGCCCATCAGCTTCGTTCTCATCGGGAATCGCTCCAGTTCGCGAGCCGGCGCGCTCACAGCGCGGCGTCGCCGGTTTCGCCGGTGCGGATGCGCACCACCTGTTCGAGGTCGTAGACGAAGATCTTGCCGTCGCCGATCTTGCCGGTGCGCGCGGCGGTCTCGATCGCCTCGATCGCACGATCGAGCAGGGCGTCGCCCACGGCCACCTCCACCTTCACCTTGGGCAGGAAGTCGATCACGTACTCGGCGCCGCGATAGAGCTCGGTGTGGCCCTTCTGGCGCCCGAACCCCCTCACCTCGCCGACCGTGAGGCCCTGCACGCCGATGGCCGAGAGCGCCTCGCGCACCTCGTCGAGCTTGAACGGCTTGATCACCGCAACAACCATTTTCATGATGGTCTCCTCTTCAGAAGGTCTTGCTCACCGACAACACCGCCGTGCCCTTGCCGAGGTCGCGCCCGAGCGCGCTGCGGTAGCACTGGCCGGGGTCGGCCTTCGCGTTGGTGTCGATCCACGACAGCCCCCAGCTCAGCCCGAGCATTTCCCGCGTGACGCCGAGCTTCCAGTCGGTGTACGAGCAGTCGCTGCTCGAGCGCACCTGCACGCCGTTGGCCGAGCCCGCGGGCACCGCCTGGTGACCGACGTGCGCCACCAGCGTGAAGCCGCCGCCCACCTCGAAGTTGCCGCTGAGGTCGAGGTAGCCCGCGCCCTTGCTGTCGACGGCGCCGAACAGGTTGCTCAGGCCGTACGAGTACTTCAGCGTGAGCATCTTCCAGCTGCCGGCCACGTACAGCTCGGTGGTGTCGGGCGAGGTGTAGCCCGGCGGATAGGAGCCCGGATAGTAGTAATGGAGCAGCCCCGCGTCGTAGCCGAAGTCGCCGATGGTGCGCTTGTAGCCGCCGTAGAAATCCCACTCGAGGCTGTTGCTCACCGTGCCGCCGCCGCCATCCGACAGCCAGCTCACGTTGGTGGCCCAGGTGCCCAGGTACAGGCCGCTGGCGTGCGCGTAGTCGAAGCCGCCCTGCAGCGCGGGCCGGCCGTCGGTCTGCGCGATGCCGCGATAGCGGTACTCGCTCACCAGGCCGAGGTTGCCGGTGAAGGCATGCGGCGACTCGGACGCGGGCGATTGCGCCCGCGCCGGCGGCGACATGCCGGAGACGGCGGCCAGAGCCAGCAGCACGGCGTGAAGGGGCTTGTTCATCGGGCACGCTCCATGGGTTCCGTTGCGCAGGGGTTCATGCATTTCCCGTGCCAGGCCGACGGCGGGCGATACGTGTGTGTGCCGGCCTCTCCCTGGTGCATGCATGGGCATATCCGTGTGCCGCGGCGGTGCAGTGCCTGGCGGCGCGCAGCGGGACGATGCACCGCGACAGTGCGGGGAAGCCGGCGTGCTAGACTGAATTCATGGAGACCGCACCGCCCCGATCGCTGTTCGACGAGCTGCAATCGCGCGTGTCCGAGCTGCTGCGCAACAGCCCGGCCGCCGACATCGAGCGCAACATGAAGGCCCTGCTCGCGCAGACCTTCCAGCGCGTCGACCTGGTCACGCGCGACGAATTCGAGGCGCAGCTCGAGCGCCTGGCGCGCCTGCAGGAGCGCGTCGACCAGATCGAGAAGCGGCTCGCGCAAGGCGACTGACTTCCGGCTCGCCGGCCGGGCGCCGGCGGCCGCACCGGCCGATCCTGGCCTTGCGGCCGATACCGATGGCCGAGGCGCGACGCTGCGCGAGCCATCCTTCGCCGATTACAGTAGGGCGTTCGCCCCATGGCACTGCGCGGCCCGCCGGTCGGCCGTTGATTTCCCCATGTCGCTGGCCGTCGTCCGCTCCCGTGCCCTGGTCGGCATGCAGGCTCCCGAAGTGCGCGTCGAGGTGCACCTGGGCAATGGCCTGCCCGCCTTCCACATCGTCGGCCTGCCCGAGGCCGAGGTGCGCGAGAGCCGCGACCGGGTGCGCGCGGCACTGCTGCACACCGGCTTCGACTTCCCCAACCGCCGCCTCACGGTCAACCTCGCGCCGGCCGACCTGCCGAAGGAATCCGGGCGCTTCGACCTGCCAATCGCCGTCGGCATCCTCGCGGCCAGCGGACAGGTGCCGGCCGAGCCGCTCGAGGCGATCGAGTTCGTCGGCGAGCTCTCGCTCACCGGCTCGATCAGGCCGATCCGCGGCGCGCTGGCGATGGCGCTCGCGGTGGTGCGCGGCGAACGTCCGCCGACGCTGCTGCTGCCGGCGGCCAACGGCGAGGAGGCCGCGCTGGTCGATGGCGCACGCCTGCTCGGCGCCGTCGACCTCGCCGGCGTGGCGGCGCACCTGGCCGGGGCGAGCCCGCTCGAGCGCATCGAAGCGCGCCCGCGCGCAGCTGCGCCGCCGGCCGGGCTCGACTTCCGCGACGTCAAGGGGCAAGCGGGCGCCAAGCGCGCGCTCGAGATCGCTGCGGCCGGCGCGCACAACCTGCTCATGGTGGGGCCGCCCGGCGCCGGCAAGTCGCTGCTGGCGCAGTGCCTGCCGACCATCCAGACGCCGCTGACCCCCGAGGAGGCGCTCGAGACCGCGGCGCTGGCCGGGCTGGCAGGCCCGTTCGAGCCGGCCGACTGGGGACGGCGTCCGTTCCGTGCACCGCACCACGGCGCCTCGGCGGCCGCCATCGTGGGTGGCGGGGCGAATCCGCGGCCCGGCGAAGCCAGCCTGGCGCACCACGGCGTGCTGTTCCTGGACGAGCTGCCCGAGTTCGGGCGCGCCGTGCTCGAAGCCCTGCGCGAGCCGCTCGAGACCGGCCGCATCGCCATCGCACGCGCCGCGCGCCAGGTGGAGTTCCCGGCGCGCTTCCAGCTGGTGGCGGCGATGAACCCATGCCCGTGCGGGTATCTGGGAAGCGAACGCTGCCGCTGCACGCCCGAGCAGGTGCGGCGCTACCAGGCGCGCCTGTCGGGGCCGCTGCTCGATCGTATCGACCTGTTGATCACGGTGCACCCGGTCGACGAGGGGCAGCTCATGCAGCGCGCCGACGGCGAGCCGAGCGCGGCGATCGCCGAGCGCGTGGCGCGGGCACGCGAGCGCCAGCTCGCGCGGCAGGGCCGGCCCAACGCCTTCCTCTCACCGCCGGAGATCGACCGCCACTGCGCGCTCGAGGCGCCGGCGGCTGCGCTGCTGCGCCGGGTGGCGCGCCAGTGCCACTGGTCTTCGCGCGCGCTGCACCGGGTGCAAAAGCTGGCGCGCACCATTGCCGACCTCACCGGCGAGACGGCGATCGGCGCGCAGCGCGTGGCCGAGGCGGCCGGCTACCGCCGTGCGCTCGACGCCGACACGGTCGCACGCCAGTCCAGTGAAACAGGGAGATCGGCTCGCGTGTAGGCTATCGGCATCGCCTCCATCCACCGCAACCGCCACGCCCATGAATGTCACGCCTCCCCTGTCCGGCCTGAAGGTCGTCGAACTCCACGCCATCGGCCCGGTGCCCTACGCCGGCCAGACGCTGCGCTCGCTCGGCGCCGACGTGCTGCGCATCTCGCCGCCGGCCGATCCCGGACTGGGCGTGCACGTCGCCCCCGAATACGACCTGCTCAACGCCGGCAAGCGCACCCGCTCGCTCGACCTCAAGCAGCCGGAAGGGCTCGCCGCGCTGCAGCGCGAGCTCGACGACGCCGACGTGCTGCTCGAGGGCTTCCGGCCCGGCGTCCTCGAGCGCCTCGGCCTCGCGCCGGCGCGCCTGCTCGAGACGCATCCGCGCCTGGTCATCGGCCGGCTCTCGGGCTGGGGCAGCGCGGGCGAGCTGGCCGAGCGCGCCGGGCACGACATCAACTACCTGGCGATCTCCGGCGTGCTGCACGCCATCGGCACGCGGGAGGCGCCGGTGGTCCCGCTGAACGTGGTGGCGGATTTCGGCGGCGGGGCCATGCACCTGCTGCTCGGGGTGCTGGCGCGGCTGCTGCAGCGCTCCGTCACCCGGCGCGGCGGGGTGGCCGAGACCAGCATCCTCGCCGGCACGGTCGGGCTCACGCCGATGTTCTACGGCCTGATCGCCGGCGGGGCGTGGAACCTGCAGCGCGCCGACAACCTGCTCGACGGAGCGATGCCCTTCTACCGCGTCTACCGCTGCGCCGACGAGCGCTTCGTGGCGGTAGGCGCGCTCGAGCCGAAGTTCTATGCGCAGCTGCTGGAGGTCACCGGCCTGGCCGGCGAGATCGACGCTGCCGACCAGTACCGGCCCGCGTCATGGCCGGCTGCCACCGAGCGCTTCGCCGCCCGCTTCGCCGAACGCACGCGCGACGAGTGGGCCGGGGCGGCGCTCGCCTGCGATGCCTGCCTCACGCCGGTGCTCGACTTCCTCGAGGCCGCGCACCACCCGCACAACCTCGCCAACGGGCTGTTCCGCGACCAGCCCTACCCCCAGCCCGGCGACCCGATTGCCTTCAGCTGACCGCACCCTCCACGCCGGCGTCATCGAGCGCCAGCCGCAGCCGTCGCAGGGTCGGTTCGCCCGGCTCGGGCAGCACCTCGCAGCCATGCGAGCGCGCCAGCTCGATCATCCCGCGGTTGTCCGCGAAGGTCGTGCCGACCAGCTCGCGGTGGCCGGCGGCCCGCGCTGCGTGGATCATGAGCGCGAGCAGGCGATGGCCGAGCCCCCTGCGCTGCCAGCGGTCGGCGACGACGATCGCGAACTCCGCCGTCCCGGGGTGCTGGTCCGCCGCCCCGAAGCGGGCCACCGCCAGGATCTCGGGCTCTCCCGCCGCCTGCGCCGCTGCCGGCGCCTCCTCCGTCACGAAGCCTCCCTCCGCCTCGGGGCCGCCCTCCGTCGCGGGCTCTCCCTCCGTCGCGGGCTCGCCGGGCGTCCGCGCCGGCCCGCCGTTGCCGCCGGCGAACAGCGCCACCGCCAGGCTGCGCGGCCAGTCCGGGGTGACCAGCTGCACGATCTGCTCGTCGGTCGGCGGCTTGATCGATCCCAGCACGCGCTGCTGCAGCGTCTGCGCCGACAGGCGCGCGATGAAGCTGCGCTCGCGCGCGGCGTCCGCGGGCGCGAGCGGGCGCGCGTACAGCGGCACGCCATCGACCTCGCCGGCCGGCCCGCTCAGCCAGGCCGGCGGGCCGCAGGTGGGCTCCGCAGGCCCCCGTGCGGCGGCCTCCCGCGCGGGTTCCGGCGCCGCAGGCTCCGGCGGGACACTCACGCCGGCACCTTGCCGCGCGGCTGCACGCGCCAGAAGACCAGGACGGCCAGCGCCATCGCCTGCATCGCCACCCAGGCCAGCATCGCCCGGCGAAACCCCTCTGCGCTGTGCTCGCCGCCCGCGCTCATCATGTCGACCACCACCCCGAAGAGCCACTGCATCAGGAACATGCCGCTCATCGAGAGCAGGTTGTAGGCAGTGAAGGCACGCCCCGTCAAGCCCGCCGGGAAGGACAGGCTCACGTGGGTCTGCGCCAGCGAGTTGGCGGTCGCCGCCAGCGCCAGCCCGAGCCACAGCAGCCAGGCGTACGGCCCATCGGCGAAGGCGATCGACAGCTCCAGGCACAGCATCGCCGAGACCCCGGCGGCGACCAGGCGCGGCGTGGTCCAGCCGCGGCGCAGCAGCTTCGGCAGCGACCAGCCCAGCGCCAGGTAGCCCATCGTCAACACCAGGTTGAACAGGAACAGCACCCGGGCGGTGGACGATGCGTCCATGCCGAGCACGCTGCGCAGCCAGGGGCCGATCCACAGGCCCTGGAAGGCGACGAAGCTCGACTGCACGGCGAACGCGATGACGCCGAAGCGCCAGAAGTAGCGATCGCCGTAGACCTGCCGGTAGGCGCTCCACGCCGGCCCTTCGTCGTGCCCGGCGCGCATCGGCTCGGCAGGCAGCTGCAGCCGGATCGCCACGCTGCAGGCGCACAGCAGTACGGCCGACAGCCCGAACACACCGCGCCAGCCGATCAGCGGCAGGGCGAGCTGCACCGGCACGGTGGTGGCCAGGGCGCCGAGGGTGCCCGCCACCAGCATCCATGCCGCCAGCTGCTGCTGGCGGGCCGGCGCGTACCAGAAGCGGAACGCGCGCAGCGACGCCATCAGCGCGCCGGACACGCCGATGCCGATCAGGGCGCGGCCGATCCACAGCACGGAGGCGTCGCGCGCGGTCGCGAACACGGCGCAGCCGACGGCGGCCACGAGCAGCAGCGCGGCGTCGACGCGGCGAGAGCCGAAGCGGTCGAGCCATACCCCGAGCGGCATCTGCATCGCCGCGAAGGCGAGGAAGTAGGCCGACGACAGCGCACCGAGCTGCGCATTGGAGAGATCGAACTCGGCGACCAGATCGGGGGCGATCACCGCGTTGACCGAGCGCAGCGCATACGACATGAAGTAGGCGCTCGCGAAAGCGAGGAACACCCGGATCGCGAGCCCGGCCGGCAGCAGGGCGGTCATCGACTCACTCGACGATCCGGAACGAGTCGAGGAACTGGCTCGCGTGCTCCGGGTCCGCCTCGCGCCCCATGACCACCACTTGCCAGGCGCGGTCGCCGCGCGCGACGAACTGGGCCGCCATGTGCATCGGGCGTTCGCCGACGCGGCCCTCGGCGTCGATGCGCACGGCCGGCTGCGTCGCCACCTCGCGCCCGCCGGTGTCGAGCACCGGCAGGGCGACCTCGGCATGCGCGGACTCGCGGCCGCCGATGTTGCGGACCATGGCCAGGCGCATCGCCGCGGTAGCCTTGTCGCGCGTGGCCGCCGCGGCATCGGGCAGCACCACCACCCCGACGGTGAAGGTGGTCTCGCCGACGCGCGCCCCGGTCATGGTCATGGTGACCGGCAGCCCGTCGAGATCGATGCCCCGCGACGCCGTGGCTGGCTTGTCGGGCAGCATCACCGCGTAGCCGCCCTCGGGCTGGCGGATCTCGCGCCAGTTCCAGGCCGGCGTGCAGGCGCTCGCCGCGAGCGCCAGGGTTGCAAGGGCCGCCACCGCCCGCCGACCTCTCCGGCATGGACCTGTTGGCGAGCGCTGCAGCATCATGAGCGGACGGTTCATCGGATAATGTTACCAATCGGGTTCGCCCGCAGCGGAGGCTGTTCATGATCTACGAGTTCAAGTCGCGCGCGACCGGCAGCGTCATCATGACCAAGCCCGTGGCCGAATGGATCCTCGGCATCGTCGGCAAGGCCCCCGGCAGGACCGGCATCATCACGGTCGACCAGATGCCGGCGGCGGTGGCCGCCCTGCGCCGTGCGATCGAAGGGGAGAAGCAGGCGCAGCGCGAGGCCGAGAAGGCCGATTCGGTCTCCGCAGCGGACGCGGCCGACGCCGAGGACGACGACTACCCCATCTCGCTCGCCCGCCGGGCCTTCCCGTTCATCGAGCTGCTCGAGACCTCGCACGCGGCCGGCAAGGACGTGACCTGGGGCGTGTGACTCCCGAGCGCGAATTCGACCTGCTGGTGGTCGGCGGCGGCATCAACGGCGCCGGCATCGCGCGCGATGCGGCCGGGCGCGGCCTGCGCGTCGCCCTGGCCGAGCAGGGCGACTTCGGCGGCGCCACGTCCTCGGCCAGCACCAAGCTGATCCACGGCGGCCTGCGCTATCTCGAGCACTACGAGCTCCGCCTGGTGGCCGAGGCGCTCGCCGAGCGCGAGGTGCTGCTGCGCCTGGCCTCGCACATCGCGCGGCCGCTGCGCTTCGTGATGCCGCACGCCGCCGGGCTGCGTCCGGCGTGGATGATCCGCGCCGGCCTGTGGCTGTACGACCGTCTCGGCGGGCGCACCAGCCTGCCGAGGTCGGAATCGGTGCGCCTGACGCCCGACGGCTACGGCGCCGGGCTCGCGCCGCAGTTCCGGCACGGCCATGCCTACTCCGATGCCTGGGTCGACGACGCGCGGCTGGTGATCCTGAACCTGCGCTCGGCGCTCGCGCACGGCGCCGCCCTGATGCCGCGCACCCGCCTGATCGCCGCGCGTCGGCACGGCGGGCGCTGGCTGGCGACGCTGGAGGACGTGCGCAGCGGCGTGCGCTTCGAGACGGCGGCGCGGGTGCTGGTCAACGCTGCCGGCCCGTGGGTCGGCCCGGTGCTCGAGGCCTGCGGCGGCAGCACGGCGCCGGCCGCGGTGCGGCTCGTCAAGGGCAGCCACATCGTGGTGCCGCGCGTGCACGCCGGCGAGCATGCCTACATCCTGCAGAACGACGACCGGCGCGTCGTGTTCGTGATCCCCTACGAACGCGCGTTCTCGCTCATCGGCACCACCGACGTGGCCGTCTCCGGCATGGAGGAGGCGCGTGCCATCGGCAGCGAGGAGACGCGCTACCTGCTGGCGGCGGTCAACCGCTACCTGGCGCGCCCGCTCGGCGAACCGGACGTGGTCTGGAGCTACACCGGCGTGCGGCCGCTCTACGACGACGGCTCGAGCAACCCCTCGGAGACGACGCGCGACTACACTCTGGTGGTCGACGAGCGCGACGGCGTCGCGCAGCTGGTGGTCTACGGCGGCAAGATCACCACCTACCGCCGGCTCGCCGAGTCGGCGCTCGCCAGGCTCTCGCCGTGGCTGAAGCCGCGGCGCCCGGCATGGACGCACACCGAGCCGCTGCCGGGCGCTGTCGCCGATCGCGCGGCCGCCCTGGCCGCCCTGCATGCGCAGTATCCGGAGCTGCCCGGGACGCTGCTCGATACGCTGTTCGCGCGCCACGGCGCGCTCGCCGCCGAGGTGCTCGGCGATGCGCGCACGCCGCGCGCGCTCGGGCGCGACTTCGGCGGCGGCCTGTGCGAGCGCGAGGTCGGCTGGTTCATCGCGCACGAGTGGGCGGCCACGCCCGACGACGTGCTGTGGCGGCGCACCAAGGCCGGCCTGCACATGGGCACGGCGCAGCGCGCGGCCTTCGCGGCCTGGTTCGGCGCACTGGAGAAAGCGGCATGACGGGCCACCTCGCGATCACGCGCGACATGATCGACATCACCACCCACCTGCTGGTGGCGATGCTCGCGGGCGGCCTGATCGGCATCGAGCGCAGCTACCACGGACGCCCGGCGGGGTTTCGCACGCACGTGCTGGTGTGCATGTCCTCGGCGCTGCTGATGCTGGTCACGATGTACCAGGCGAGCTGGTTTCCCGCCGGCGGCCAGGACACCGTGCGCATCGATCCGACGCGCATGGCGCAGGGCATCATGACCGGCATCGGCTTCCTGGGCGCCGGCGTGATCATGAAGGAAGGCCTGTCGGTGCGCGGCCTCACCACGGCCGCCTCGATCTGGATCACCGCCGCGATCGGCGTGCTGGCCGGCATCGGCTTCTACTTCCCGGTGGCGGTCGGCACGCTGCTCACGGTCTGCGCGCTGTCGCTGTTCCGCTGGCTCGAGACGCTGCTGCCGGCCTTCTACTACGCGCACCACTTCGTGACCTTCCCTCGCGAGCAGGCGCCCGGGGAGGCCGATCTGCGCAAGATCATCGCCGCCCACGGCTTCAGCGTGAGCAACCTGAGCTACCGGCTCGACAACAACGGCAAGGTGTTCGAATACCGCATGGTGATCCGCTCCCGCCGGCGCTCCAACGCCTACCGGCTGGCGCAGGCATGGAGCCGCAACGCGGCGGTGATCGAATTCCGGATCACCCCGACCTGAGCGGCCTGCTTCCCGGGCGCGCCGGCATACGATGGGAACCCGGCGCGGAGGATGCGACGATGAAGCTGATCACCTGGAACGTGCAGTGGTGCCGCGGCTGCGACGGCCGCGTCGATCCGCGTCGCATCGTGGCGCACGCCCGCGCGCTGGCCGACTTCGACGTGCTGTGCCTGCAGGAGGTGGCCGCCAACTTCCCGGCACTGGCCGGCAGCCGGGGCGAGAACCAGTTCGCGCTCATCGCCGATCTGCTGCCCGGCTACGCCGCGATCCCGGGCGCCGCCGTCGATGCGCCCGCGCAGGGAGGCGGGCGGCGCGCGTTCGGCAACATGATCCTGAGCCGCTACCCGGTGGCGCAGGTGCTGCGCATCCAGCTGCCCTGGCCGGCCGACCCGCAGGCCAACGGCATGCCGCGGCTGCTGCTCGAAGCCACGGTCGAGACGCCGTTCGGGCCCGTGCGCGTGATGACCACCCATCTCGAGTACTACTCGGCTGTGCAGCGCGCCGCGCAGGTCGAGGCGGTGCGCGCGCGTCACGCCGAGGCGAGCGGCCACGCGCGCCTCGATCGCGTGCGCGACGCATCGCACGGCCCGTTCCACACGCTGGCGCAGCCGGCGTCGGCCCTCCTCACCGGCGACTTCAACCTCCGGCCCGAGGATCCGCTGCACGAGCGGCTCGGCGCGCCCTTCGACGACGGCACGCCGGCGCTGGTCGATGCCTGGCAGCACCTGCATCCCGCCCGGGCGCGCGCCCACACCATCGGCGTGCACGATCGCGAGCAGTGGCCGGCGCCCTACACCTGCGATTTCGTCTTCGCGAGCGCGGACCTGCTGCCGCGGCTGCGCGCCATGCGGGTCGATGCCGACACGCAGGCCTCCGACCACCAGCCGGTGCTGGTGGAGCTCGGTTGAACCTGCGCCCGCCGATGCCGCAGCGGTGCACGCCGTGCTCGCCGGCACCGGCGGCACCGGCGGCACGCTCGCTACCGGCGATCCTCCAGGATGGCGCGTGCCGCCGCCAGCAGCGCGTCGCACTGGGCATCGGTGCCGACGGTGATGCGCAGCCACTGCTCGATGCGCGGCAGCGCGAAATGCCTCACCACGATTCCCCCCTCGCGCAGCGCGTGCGCCAGCACGGCGCCCTCGCGCGCCGGGTGGCGGGCGAACAGGAAGTTGGCCTGCGAGGGCAGCACCTCGAAGCCGAGCGCCGCCAGCTCGCGCGACAGCCGCTCGCGGGTGGCGATCACCGCGTCGCGCGACTTCGCGAACCAGGCCTCGTCGCGCAGCGCGGCCACGGCGCCCGCCAGCGCCAGGCGATCGAGCGGATAGGAGTTGAAGCTGTCCTTCACGCGCACCAGCGCCTCGATGAGCGGCGCCTGCCCGAGCGCATAGCCCACGCGCAGGCCGGCCAGGGCGTGCGACTTCGACAGGGTGCGCACCACCAGCAGGTTGTCGTGCGAGGCGATGAGCGGTGCGGCGCTCTCGGCGCCGAACTCGACGTAGGCCTCGTCGACCACCACCGCCGAGTCGGCGTGCGCCTCGAGCAGGCGCGCGACCTCGGCACGGCCGATCGCGCGGCCGGTGGGCGCGTTCGGGTTGGGCAGGATCACCGGCCCGGCGCCGGCGTAGTCGTCCACGCGCAGCGAGAAATCACCGGCCAGCGGCACCGCCTCGAAGCGGATGCCGTAGAGCCTGCACCAGCTCGGGTAGAAGCTGTAGGTGACGTCGGGAAAGCGCAGCGGCTGCGCCTGCGCGAGCAGGCCCTGGAAGGCGAAGGCCAGCACCTCGTCGGAACCGTTGCCGACGAAGACCTCCTCGGGGGCGACGCCTTCGCGCGCGGCGATCGCCTCGCGCAGCGCACCGGCCTGCGGATCGGGGTACAGCCGCAGCGCGGCGCCGTCCTCGCCCATCTCGGCGAGGATCGCCGCGCGCACGGCCGGCGAGGGCGGATACGGGCTCTCGTTGGTGTTGAGCTTGACCAGCCCGGCGCGCCGCGGCTGCTCGCCCGGCACGTAGGGGGTGAGGCGGCGAACGCATTCGCTCCAATGGCGGCTCATCGCGCGTCCTTCCCGTGCGCGCCCGTGCGCGCCTGCTGCTGCAGCATGTCCGGTTCCCGGTTCAGTAGTGCAATTCTGCGTAGACCACGTGATTCTCGCTCGCCGGCCAGGTACGCACCGCGATGCGCTCGCCGTTGAACTGTGCCACGACCGTGCGCGCCGGGCCCGCGGGCAGCAGCAGCGTCGCGGCGGACACGCCGGCGGTGCCGGGCGGGACGCCCGGGGGTACGGCGCCGTCGAGGCTCATGCGGTCGCGCCGCAGGTCGAAGTAGCCGCGCGGCCGGCTCATCGTGACCACGCTGCCGGCGCCGCGCTCGGCCTCGGCGAGCGTCACCGGCCGCATGTGCACGACGTCGGACGAGCGCGGGAAGGCCGAGCGGTAGACGTGCATGACCGCGTAGCCCGGCGCGCTCACCACGAACTCGTAGGGCACGTCGGGCCGGGCCGGCAGCGGGCCCCAGCGGCCGTCGGGGCCGGTGACGCGCGACAGCGCGGGGGCGCCGAGCCGCTCGCCGGTCTGCGGCGACACCTCGTAGACCTGCACCGACACGCCGGCCATCGGCAGGTTGGTGTCGGGCTGGTGGATGCGGCCGTCGAGCACCGGCGCCGGCTCGGCCACGATGGCGCTGCGCGCGGCCGGCCGCCCGGTGACGAAGCGCCAGGCCTGCTCGAAGGCGCGCGCATGGAACGACAGCTCGCGGTGGTCCAGCCCCGCCAGCACGACGTTCCTCGCGCCCGCCAGCGCCGGGCCGTCGTAGCCGACGTGAGTGGCCATGCCCGGCGCGCCGATCCAGCGCCCGTCGGGCTGGGCGTACTTGTCGTTGTCGTCCGAGCGCAGCGTCATCCAGCGCGGGCCCGGCGTCACCTCGCTGCCGTCCGGCCCGGGAGCGTTGAGCGCCGCGAGGAAGGGGCCGCGGCCGTTGAACTCGCTGCCGGGCCGCAGCTCGCTCGCCCAGATGCCGTGGTTGGGCGTGGCGCCGAGCACCGCGACGGCCACGCGCTGCGCCCCGCCGCCGTTCTTCACGTAGTTGCGGATGGCGTAGCCGCCGCGCGAATTGCCCACCAGGACCACGCGGCGCGCGCCGGTGCGCGCCAGCAAGCGGTCGACCTGCTCCGAGAGATAGCGCATCTGCTCGGCCGTCGACGAGCGTCCTGCCTGGGCGACGCCGTCGTCGTCGCGGGCCAGCGGATAGGGGAAGTCGATCGCATGGAGGCGATCGCGCGGCCAGCCGTTGGATTCGAAGCGCCACAGCGTGGTCTGCCACAGCGCGGCGCTGTCGCCGTTGCCGTGCACGAACACCACCGGCGGCCAGGCGTCGCCGCCCGGGCCGAACGACGCGCAGGCTCCCAGCGAGCCGGCCGCCAGCACCGCGAGCAGGCGCAGCGGCCACCCGAATCCGGGCATCGTGAAGGTTCGTCCGCCAGCGCGCATCCCGCATGCTCCATCCAGAGATGGCGGCAAGGGTAGCGCACCTGGGGATCTGCCGGAGTCGAATCGAGCCCGCGCGGGCCCCCGGCAGACTCCCGGCGCCTACGCTGCGTCGAGGCGGGTCACGAGCGGGCCCCGCGCGTGATCGTGATCAGCGGCCAGGCGTAGGCAACGGCGGCAGCGCCGACCGCGGCGGCGATGGCCAGCAGGTTGAGCCAGTCGACCCAGTAGGCCATGTCGGCCAGCGAGGAACGGGTCAGCGCCGGCACCGCCGGAATGGCGGCGGCGGCCGCCACGACGCCCACCGCCAGCGCCGGCAGGAAGGCGCGCCGCCAGGCGGAGCCGCGCCGGCGCAGCGCGTTCAGGAAGAGCGCGAGCAGCACCAGGGCGCCGAACACCACCGGCACGGCATTGGCGCGGGCCATCTCCAATGCGATGTTGAGGACCAGCCAGATCTCGTACACGACGTTCTCCTCAGACGTTGCCGCGCAGCACCGCGACGTAGGCGGGCTTGAGCAGTCGATACTTCATCAGCCAGGCCGCCCAGCTTTCCTGCAGCGGATCGATCATCGGCAGCGATGGCGTCAGGCGCCCCTCGTAGTCGAACTCGATCAGCATGGCCGAACCCTCGCGCAGCAGCAGCGGGCACGAGGTGTAGCCGTCGAACTGCTGCGACGGCTCGCGCCCGGCGATCGCGTCGACCAGGTTGGCCGCCACCACCGGCGCGCTCTTCTTGACCGTCGCGGCGGTCTTGCCGCGGGGGGTGCCGTTGATGTCGCCGATGCCGAACACCTCCGGGAAGCGGCGATGCCGCAGCGTGGCCTTGTCGACCTCGAGCCAGCCGCCGGCGGCGAACGGCCCGTCCTTCCAGGCCAGGTCGCTGTTCTTCACGGCGTCGACGGCGCGCATCGGCGGCACCACGTGGAGGAAGTCGTACGGCACCTGGGTGCGCTCTCCTTCGGGGCTGGCGAAGGTGGCGCGCCGCGCCCCGATGTCGACCGCGACCAGCTTGCTGAGGAAGTTCGTCTCGACGCCGAGGCCCTTCCAGCGCTCCAGCACGGCATCGTTGACCGCCTTGACGCCGAACACCGTGTCCGTGGGCAGCGCGGTGTGGAAGCGGACGGCTGAACGCTCGCGCGTGCCGGCCCGGCGCAGGCGATCGTCGACCATGAAGGTCATCTTCAGGGGCGCGCCGGCGCATTTCAGCGCCCCGGCCGGCAGCGTCATGACCGCCTCGCCGCCCTCGCGGCGGAACGCGTCCATCGCCGCCCACGTGGCCTGCGCCGCCTGCGGGCCGGCATAGACGCTGGCCAGCCCGTCGCGGCCGATGGCCGCGACGTCCATGCCCTCGATCTGCGCATAGTCCAGGTGCAGCCCGGTGGCGACGACCAGGAAGTCGTATCCGATGCGCCGGCCGCCGGCGGTTTCCAGCGTCTTGGCGACCGGGTCGAAGGCAGCCACCGCTTCCTGCACCCACTCGACGCCGGCCGGCACGAACTCCGCGTTGGTGTCGCGCACCTTCGCCACCGGCCACAGCCCGGTGGCGACCAGCGTGTAGCCGGGCTGGTAGTTGTGCTCCTTCTTCGCGTCGACGAGCGTGATGCGCGCGCCGTCGAGCGAACGTGCCAGCCGGTTGGCGATCGCCAGGCCGCCGAGGCCGCTGCCGGCGATGACGATGTGCGCGCTCGTCGCGAGCCGCGCGGCCCGCGCCGCGGACGGCCGCATCCCCGCCGCGGCGGCGAGGCCTGCGCCCCCCGCCAACAGGCGCCGGCGCGAGGCACGCCAAGATTGGTTTCCGTTCATCTCCTTCTCCTCCGTCTCGTCGATGGACTGCGACGAGCTACCGTAGTCGAGGCGGGGGCTGCGCGACTTGATCGGGATCAGGTTTTGTCCATATACCCATACCAGTATATGTACATGAAAACCCGATGGACGGGTGGCGGCGCCCCGGGGCACGACGCACGACGCGTAGGTAGACTCGTAGCGATACTCGACCCATGCGACCCACCACGAGGAGCATCGCCCGATGGCCTTCGAACTGCCCAGCAACGAGATGGTCCGCCGCCTCGGCGCCGACCTCGGCATGGACGTCAGCGAGGAATACGCCCGCGAGTTCCTCGAGTTCGCGCAGGTGTTCGTGCCGGACTTCCGGCTCGTCGAGCGCCTGCCCGACGAGCCGTTGCCGGTGAAATACCCGCGCACGCCCGGCTACCGGCCCGAGCCGGCCGACAACCCCTGGAACGCCTGGTACGTGCGCACGCGCATCCAGGGCGCGGCAAGCGGCAGGCTCGCCGGCAAGCGGCTGGCGATCAAGGACAACGTCTGCATCGCCGGCGTGCCGATGATGAACGGCGCCTCCATCCTCGAGGGCTACGTGCCCGACGGCGACGCGACGATCGTCACGCGCATCCTCGACGCCGGCGGCGAGATCGTCGGCAAGTCGGTGTGCGAGTACTTCTCCTTCTCCGGCGGCAGCGCCACCAGCGCCACCGGCCCGGTGATCAGCCCGCGCAACCCCGGCCACACGCCGGGCGGCTCGACCACCGGCAGCGCCGCGCTGCTCGTGGCGGGCGAGGTGGACCTGGCGATCGGCGCCGACCAGGCCGGCTCGATCCGCATCCCTGCCTCGTTCTCGGGCATCGTCGGGCTCAAGCCGACCTTCGGGCTGGTGCCCTACACCGGCATCATGGGGCTGGACTACACCATCGACCACGCCGGGCCGATGGCGCGCGACGTGGCCGGCTGCGCCCTGCTGCTGGAGGCGATCGCGGGCGAGGACGGCATCGACGGGCGCCAGCGCAACGTCAGGCTGGCCCCCTACACCGAGGCGCTCGGCCGCGACATCGCGGGCCTGCGCATCGGCGCGGTGCGCGAGTCATTCGGCCTGCCCGAGTCGCACCCGGGCACCGACGCAGCGGTGCGCGCGGCGATCCCGGTGCTGGAGGAGCTGGGGGCGGTCGTCGAGGAGGTCTCGATCCCCTGGCACCGCCACGGCATGCCCCTGTGGGGAGCTCTGGCCAACGAGGGCACCTTCCACACGCTGATGGGCGCGCACGGCGTGGGCCGCCACGGCATCGGCGCCTACCCCCTGTCGCTGATCACCGCGCTCTCGGGCTGGCGCGCACGCGCCAACGAGCTGCCGCATACCCTCAAGGCCGGCATGCTGCTCGGCTACCACCTCGACCGGCACTACCAGGGCCGCTTCTACGCCAAGGCGCAGAACCTGCGCCGGCGGCTGCGCCGGGAGTACGACCAGGCGCTGGCGAAGTATGACCTGCTGCTCATGCCGACGCTGCCGTTCCCGACGCTGCCCATCCCGCCCGACGGCGCCTCGCTGGCCGAGGTGCTGCAGCACAGCTGGACCATGCTCGCGAACACCTCGCCCTTCGACCTGACCGGCCACCCGGCGATCTCGGTGCCGTGCGGCGAGACCGACGGCAAGCCGGTCGGCCTGATGCTGGTCGGCAGGCACTTCGACGAGATGACGGTGCTGCGCGCGGCGCACGCCTGGGAACGGCGATAAGCCGCTGCGTGCCGCGGTCGGCGCGGCCGCCGACCCTCTCAGTAAGTTTCGAGGTGCAGTCGCCCCTCGCGCTTGAGCCGTCCGGCCAGCTCCTCCCACTGGACGCCGCCCATCGTCGCGACGTCGCGCATGGCCGCCAGCACGCCCTCCTCCATGCTCTTGAGGCCGCACACGTAGATGCTGGTGTCGTCGTCCTTCATCAGCGCCAGCAGGTCGGCGGCGCGCTCGCGCATGAGGTCCTGCACGTAGCGGCGCGGCGCGCCCGGCGTGCGCGAGAAGGCGAGGTTGACGTCGATGAAGTCGCGCGGCAGGTTCATCAGCGGCCCGAAGTACGGCAGCTCCTTCTGCGTGCGCGCGCCGAAGAACAGCATCAGCCTGCCGCCCTCGAACTTGCCGCGCAGCCGCCGCCGGTACTCGGTCATCGCGCGCATCGGCGCGCTGCCGGTGCCGGTGCAGATCATCACGATGTTCGAGCGCGGGTGGTTGGGCATCAGGAACGAGGTGCCGAAAGGCCCGATCACCCTCACCGTATCGCCCTTCTTCAGCTCGCACAGGTAGTTCGAGCACACCCCGCGCACCGGGTTGCCGTCGTGGTCGACGGTGACCCGCTTGACCGTGAGCGAGAGGTTGTTGTAGCCCGGGCGCTCGCCGTTGCGCGGGCTGGCGATGGAATACTGGCGCGCCACGTGCGGCTTGCCGCGCGCGTCCACGCCCGGCGGCAGGATGCCGATGGACTGGCCCTCGAGCACCGGGAACGGCATGCGGCCGAAGTCGAGCACGATGTGGTGCGTCTCGCTCTCGACGCCGGCGTCGGTGACGCGATAGTTGCCGACCACCGTCGCGGTGGTCGGCTGCTTGTGGTTGTACAGGTTAGTGTAGGCGTGCGCCGCCGACCAGGGCGCCAGGGTCGCGCCGAACGAGGTCGCGGTCACGGCGGTGGCGAAGCCGGCGACATCGGAGGCCGGCTCCGCGGCCGCAGCAGCGGCGACCACGGCGGCCGCCTCAGCTGCCGCCGTGGCCGGCCCCTGGGCCAGGGCCGCCGCCCCCTCGGGCAGGTCGATCTGCGCCGGCAGCTCGTCCCACTCGAACTGCTCGGCGAGCGGGTACGCCTGGCTCCTGAGCATCAGGCGCCAGTTGTCGATCGCGCCGGTCGGGCACGGCGGCACGCAAGCCATGCAGGCCTTGCAGATGTCCGGGTCGACCACGTAGTTGCGCGCATCGTGCGTGATCGCATCGACCGGGCATGCCTCCTCGCAGGTGTTGCAGCGGATGCAGACTTCCGGATCGATGAGATGCTGCCGGATCACTTCGACCGGCGCGGCGAGGGTGGCGGCGTCGTTCATCGCAGGCTCAATTGAAGCGGACGTACTCGAAGTCGATCGGCTGGCGGTTGATGCCGATGGCCGGCGCGGCGATCCAGTTGGCGAACTTGCCCGGCTCGACCACGCGCCCCATCAGCGAGGCGACGTAGGCGCGGTCGGCTTCGCTCGGCAGCCAGCGGTCGACGTTGGCCTTCCACTCGGCTTCCGACACCACGCGGCCCTCCGGCGAGACGCGCACCCCGGCCAGGGTGCCGATCTGGCGGTTGAACGCCTTGTGCGGCACCTGCAGGCGGAACGGAATGCCGGCCTTCTCGATGACCTTGTTCCAGCGCGCCACGCCGGCCATGGAGTCCTTGATGTAGTCGTCGCGCAGCACTTCGTTGAGCGCGTTGAGCATCGGCACTTCCTTCTCGACCAGCTTGCCGTCGACGACGTCGAGCACCTTGTAGGTGGCGCCGTGCAGGCGGTGGTCGTCGGTGCGCTTGCCTTCCTCGAAGCGGCCCTTGAGGCCGGCGCTGTAGAAGGTGGCGGCGTTGGACGACTGGTCGGCGCCGAACAGGTCGATGGTGACGCTGAAGTGGAAGTTCAGGTAGCGCTGGATGGTGGGCAGGTCGATCACGCCGGCCGCGCGCAGCTTGCCCGGATCGTCGGTCTTGAGCTGGTTCATCACCTCGCAGGTGCGCTGCACGATGCGCGAGACGCCCGACTCGCCCACGAACATGTGGTGCGCTTCCTCGGTCAGCATGAACTTGGTGGTGCGCGCGAGCGGATCGAACGACGACTCGGCCAGCGCGCACAGCTGGTACTTGCCGTCGCGGTCGGTGAAGTAGGTGAACATGAAGAACGACAGCCAGTCGGGCGTCTTCTCGTTGAACGCGCCCAGGATGCGCGGGTTGTTGGCATCGCCCGAGCGGCGCTCGAGCAGCGCCTCGGCTTCCTCGCGGCCGTCGCGGCCGAAGTAGCGGTGCAGCAGGTAGACCATCGCCCACAGGTGGCGGCCTTCCTCCACGTTGACCTGGAACAGGTTGCGCATGTCGTACAGGCTGGGCGCGGTCAGGCCGAGGTGGCGCTGCTGCTCGACCGACGCCGGCTCGGTGTCGCCCTGCGTCACGATGATGCGGCGCAGGTTGGCGCGATGCTCGCCCGGCACGTCCTGCCAGGCCGGCTCGCCGAGATGGTCGCCGAAGTGGATCTTGCGCTCCTTCTCGGCCTGGTTCAGGAAGATGCCCCAGCGGTACTCGGGCATCTTCACGTAGCCGAACTGCGCCCAGCCGCTCGGGTCGACGCTGATCGCGGTGCGCAGGTAGACGTCGAAGCCGCGCGAGCTCTCGGGGCCGACGTCCTGCCACCAGCCGAGGAAGCCCGGCTGCCAGTGCTCGAGGGCACGCTGCAGGGTCTTGTCTTCGTTCAGGTTGACGTTGTTGGGGATCTTTTCGCTGTAGTTGATGTTGCTCATGTTTCGCTCCAGGCTCGAGGGTTTCGGAGTGGGGTCAGACCCGGTTCCAGTCGAAGGCGGCTTTCTCGCCCTTGCCGTAGACCTTCAGTGCGCCCTTGGCACCGACCGCGTTCGGGCGGATGAAGATCCAGTTCTGCCAGGCGGTGAGCCGGCCGAAGATGCGGGTTTCCATGGTTTCCTTGCTCGCGAAGCGCAGGTTGGCCTCGAGGCCGGTGAGCGCGTCGGGCGACATCGAGACCCGCTCCTCGATCGCGATGCGGATCTCGTCGGTCCAGTCGAGGTCGTCGGGCGCGGCGGTGATCAGGCCGAGCTCGAGCGCCTGGGCGGCCAGCAGCGGCTTGCCGATTGCGGCGCGCGCCGCCGCCAGCGGCGCTTCCTCCTCGTAGAAGCGGCACGCCAGGCGCGACTGGCCATTGACCATCGGATAGGTGCCGAAGTTCAGCTCGGTGAGCGCCAGGCGCGGCGCCTTCGCCTCGTCGTCGGGCAGCGCCAGCATGTAGCTGCGGTCGGCGGCGAACGCCAGCTCGGCCAGCGTGCCGGCGAAGCACGAGCCGGGGCGGATCAGCGCGTACAGCGTGCGCGCGCTCACGTCGAGCCGCGCCAGCGCGCGGCGCAGCATGCCGATCGTCTCGCGCACGAACCAGTGGTCGCGGTGCTCGGCGAGCGTCGCGTCGGCGGCCTGCACGGCGGCGAGATCGCCCTCGGTCTCGAGCAGCCACACCCCGATGTCGAGCTCGTTGGTGCGCATCGACAGGATGGCGTCGTCGAGCTCGCGCGCCATCTGCAGGGGCCACCACTTCACGCCGGCGGCGAGGATCGCCGCGAGGTCGCGCGGCTGCGCTCCGGCCGGCGCCCGCACGGTGAAGGTGGCGGTGCGCCGCGCGCGGTCGATGCGCACGTCGACGTAGCGATAGTGGTAGCCGGCATCGTCGATGGTGCGCTCGAGCGGCGTCAGCGCCACGCCCTTGGCGTCGGCCGGGCGGTCGCTCTTGGCCGCCAGCGCCAGCGCGCGCTCCTGGACCACCCGCGCGAAGTCCTGGGTCTTCACCACCTCGTCGACCAGCCGCCACTCCTTGGCGCGCTGGCCGCGCACGCCCTCGGTGGTGGTGCAGAAGATGTCGGCGAGGTCGTGGCGCACCTTGCGCTTGTCGGTGACGCGGGTCAGCCCGCCGGTGCCCGGCAGCACGCCCAGCAGCGGCACCTCGGGCAGCGAGACGCTCGAGGAGCGGTCGTCCACCAGCACGATGTCGTCGCAGGCCAGCGCCAGCTCGTAGCCGCCGCCGGCACACGCGCCGTTGAGCGCGGCGATGAACTTCAGCCCCGAATGGCGGCTGGAATCCTCGATGCCGTTGCGCGTCTCGTTGGTGAACTTGCAGAAGTTCACCTTCCAGGCGTGGCTGGACAGGCCCAGCATGAAGATGTTGGCGCCCGAGCAGAAGATGCGGTCCTTCAGGCTGGTGACGACGACCGAGCGCACCTCGGGATGCTCGAAGCGGATGCGCTGCAGCGCATCGTGCAGCTCGATGTCCACGCCGAGATCATAGGAATTGAGCTTGAGCTTGTAGCCGGGGCGGATGCCGGCGTCTTCGTCGATGTTCAGCGCGAGCGTGGCGACGGGGCCGTCGAAGCTCAGCCTGATGTGCTGGTAGCGGGAAGGGTCGGTCTGGTAGTCGACCTTCGGTGAATCGCTCATTCGAGACTCCTCTCTGGAATGCGGTTGGAGGGACATCTCCGGGCCGGCTCGCCGGGGCGCGCTACCGTTGGAATCGGCCTGGGACTGCTGAAGACGAACCAAAAGATGAACTATATTGCCTAATTGATGTGGATCAATGCATAATGATGCATGTCGCCGCCCGCGTCAAGCCCTATTCCGGGGCAACGGGGCTTTTCAAGAGGAGGCGCTTCCATGATCCAACTGCTCGACAACTACCTCGAGGGCCGCTGGCAGACGGGCACCGGCAGCGGCACGCCGCTGTTCGATCCGGTGCTCGGCACCGAGCTCGTGCGCGTCTCGGGCGCAGGGCTCGACCTGGCCGCCGGCTTCGCTTTCGCGCGCACCCGCGGCGGCGCTGCATTGCGCGCGCTCACCTACGGAGAACGTTCGGCACAGCTTGCGCGCATCGCCGAGGTGCTGCAAGGCCAGCGCGATGCCTACTACGACATCGCGCTGCGCAACTCGGGCACCACCCGCAACGATTCGGCGGTCGACATCGACGGCGCGCTCTACACGCTCACGCAGTACGCCAGGTGGGGCGCGAAGCTCGGCTCGGCGCGCTGCCTGGCCGACGGCGCGCCGGTGAAGCTGGGCAAGGACGGCTCGTTCCAGAGCGCCCACTTCCTCACCCCGCAGCGCGGCCTGGCGCTGTTCATCAACGCCTTCAACTTCCCCGCCTGGGGGCTGTGGGAGAAGGCCGCCCCGGCGCTGCTCTCGGGCGTGCCGGTGGTGGTCAAGCCGGCCACCGCCACCGCGTGGCTGACGCAGCGCATGGTCGCCGACGTGATCGCCGCCGGCGTGCTGCCGGAGGGCGCGCTGGCTATCGTGTGCGGACGCTCCGAAGGCCTGATCGAGGCACTGCAGCCGTTCGACCTGGTGTCCTTCACCGGCTCGGCCGACACGGCGCGGACCATCAGCAGCCACGACGTCGTGCTGCGCCATGCGATCCGCATGAATGCCGAGACCGACAGCCTGAACAGCGCGCTGCTCGGGCCCGACGCGGCGCCGGGTAGCGAGGCCTTCGCGCTGATGGTGAAGGAAGTGGCGCGCGAGATGACCGTCAAGGCCGGCCAGAAATGCACGGCGATCCGCCGCGTGCTGGTGCCGCAGGCGCACGCGGCGGCAGCCACCGAAGCCATCGCCGCGGCGCTGGCCGCGGTCAAGGTCGGCAACCCGCGCAACGAGTCGGTGCGCATGGGATCGCTGGCCAGCCGCGCGCAGCTCGCCGCGGTGCGCGACAGCCTGGCCGCGCTCACCTCCGAAGCCTCCATCGCCTGGGCCGGCAGGAGCGCCGACCTGGTCGACGCCGATCCCGCGATCGGGGCCTTCGTCATGCCCCACCTGCTGAAGGTCGACGACGGCGACGCCGCGCAGCGCGTGCACGAGGTCGAGGCATTCGGGCCGGTCGCCACGGTGGTGCCGTATCGCGACGTCGACCACGCGTACGCGCTCGCGCGCCGCGGCTGCGGCTCGCTGGTGGCCTCGGCCTACAGCGACGACCCGGCCTTCCTCGCGCAGGCGGCGCTCGAGCTGGGCCACGCGCACGGGCGCCTGCACTTCGTGACGCCCGCCGTGGGCAAGACGCACACCGGCCACGGCAACGTGATGCCGATGTCGCTGCACGGCGGCCCCGGACGCGCCGGCGGCGGCGAGGAGCTCGGCGGCCTGCGCGCGCTGGCGTTCTACCACCAGCGCAGCGCCGTGCAGGCGCCGGCCGACGTGCTGGCCAAGCTGGCCGAGAGCGCGGCGCCCTGGCCGGGCGAGACGGGCTGAGCGCCGGGGCAGGCCGAACGCCGGGCCGCTGCGCCCGGCGAGGCCCGCCCGCCGCCGGTCACCAGCGACACGGAGTCCGTGTTACACTGGTTCCGTGTCATTCGCTCCGGAGTGCTGCCCCTTGAAGAACGTCACGATCACTCTGGACGAGAAGACGGCCGCCTGGGTGCGCGTGTCGGCGGCGCGCGAAGACAAGAGCGTCTCGCGGTACATCGCCGAAATGCTGGAGAAGCGGATGCGCGAGTCGCGCGACTATGCGAACGCGATGCGCCGGTTCCTGGATCGCCAGCCGTCGCGCCTCAACGCCGCAGGATCGAAGCTGCCCACGCGCGACGAGCTTCATGAGCGCGCCGGTCTTCGTTGACGCCAATGTGCTGGTGTACGCCCGCGATGCGGGCGACCTCAGGCGCCAGCCGCAGGCGCGGGCATGGCTCGAATGGCTATGGCAGGAGCAACTCGGGCGCACCAGCATGCAGGTTCTCTCCGAGTACTACGTCACCGTCACTCGCAAGCTGAAGCCGGGGCTCCCCGAAGAGCAGGCCTGGGACGACGTCGAAGCGCTGATGCATTGGCATCCGCAGCCGGTCGATCGCGCGACGATGGCACGCGCACGCGCCATCCAGGCGCGGCACCGGCTCGCATGGTGGGATGCGCTGGTGGTCGCCGCAGCGCACGAGCAGGGCTGCGCAGTGCTGCTCACCGAAGACCTGCAGGACGGCGCACTGATCGACGGCGTGCGCATCCGCAATCCGTTCGCGCATTCCGTCCAGGAAGCGAGCGCCGAACCCTATGGCGCGGCGCCGCCCCCACGGCGCGGCAGGACGGCGAAGCGCGCCGCGCAATAGCCTCCTCGCGCAGCCCGATCCAGCCTCCTCGCACGGCCCGACCGGCTTCCCGGCGCGCCCCGGTCGCCCGTTCGGGCAGAATGGCAGGGCCGGACCCCACCCCGCTCGAGGAGACCGATCGTGACCGACCATGTCTACAAGCACATCGAAATCACCGGTTCGTCGAAGACCGGCAGCGACGATGCGATCCGCATCGCGCTCGCCAAGGCGCATGAAACGGTGCGCAACATGCAGTGGTTCCGGGTCCTCGAGACGCGCGGCCACGTGGTCGACGGCAAGGTCGCGCACTGGCAGGTAACGATCGACGTCGGGTTCACGCTCGAATGAACGCAGCCGGCCGCCGCATCGGGGCGGCCCTGGCGGTGGCGCTCTGGGCCGCAGGGTCGAGCGCCGGCGCATTGGCGGCCGGCCCCGGCACGCCCGCTGCCGCGCCGACCTCGCGACCCGGCGGCGATGCCCGCTACGCCGACGAGCGCGCACTGTGCGAAAGCGGGCTCTCGCAGCAGGATCGCCAGGCCTGCCTGAGGGAGGCGGCAGCCGCGCGCGCGGCCGCCCGGCACGGCGAGCTCGAGCACCTCGACGCCGCCCGCTACCTGGACAACGCGCTGGCGCGCTGCCGGCCGCTGCCGCCCGATGACCGCGCCGACTGCGAAGCGCGCATCCGCGGCTCGGGCACCACGCGCGGCAGCGTCGAGGCCGGCGGCATCTACCGGGAAACCGTGACCCGCGAGATCGAGCCGCCCGGCGACGCGCCGGCACCCGCCCCCGCGCAGCCGCGCTGACCCTTCCTCGCCGCGCGCATATCCAAGCGCGCAAATCTTCGTTTGCGCGCTCGCGGCGGCAGCCTACGTTAGCGCCCTGTGCCGGCATCGCGCCCTGCGCCGGCACCGGCCGCGAGCGGCCGTCCGGCGCAGCCCACCGTCGACCACAGGAGATCCCCACCATGTCCGCCGTCCTCGCCGAGACGCCGCCCCTCGCCGTGCTCGAACGCGCCCGCCGCGAGGCGCGGGCGGCCGGCGTATCGTCCTACGCGGGCAGCGTCGCTCCGCGGGAAGCCTGGGCGCTCGCCCTGGCGGGCGTGGCGGTGCTGGTCGACGTGCGCTCGGCCGAGGAGCGCAAGTTCGTGGGCCATGTGCCGGGCAGCGAGCATGTGGCCTGGGCCAGCGGCACCAGCCTGACGCGCAACCCGCGCTTCCTGCGCGAGCTCGAGGCGAAGGCGGGAAGGGATCGAGCGTTGCTGCTGCTGTGCCGCAGCGGCAGGCGCTCGGTGCAAGCTGCCGAGGCGGCCACCCGGGCGGGCTTCGCGGACGTGTTCAACGTTCTGGAAGGCTTCGAGGGCGAGCACAACGATGCCCTGCAGCGCGGCGCCGTCAACGGCTGGCGTCTTCACGGCCTGCCCTGGGTGCAGGATTGATCCACAACGAAGGAACCCCCGCATGCCACGCTATTTCGAGGACAACTCGCTGTCCATCGGGCGCACGCCCCTGGTGCGGCTCAACCGCATCACCGGCAGCGCCAAGGCCGTGGTGCTGGCCAAGATCGAGGGCCGCAACCCGGCTTACTCGGTCAAGTGCCGCATCGGCGCGGCGATGGTCTGGGATGCCGAGAAGCGCGGCCTGCTCGGCCCGGGCAAGGAGATCATCGAGCCCACCAGCGGCAACACCGGCATCGCGCTCGCCTTCGTGGCAGCGGCGCGCGGCATCCCGATCACGCTGACCATGCCCGACACGATGAGCGTGGAGCGCCGCAAGCTGCTGCTGGCCTACGGCGCGCGGCTCGTGCTCACCGAGGGCGCCAAGGGCATGAAGGGGGCGATCGCCAGGGCCGAGGAGATCGCCGCCTCGGATCCGAAGTACGTGCTGCTGCAGCAGTTCAGGAATCCGGCCAATCCGGGAGTCCATGAATCCACCACCGGCCCGGAGATCTGGGAGGACAGCGGAGGCGCGATCGACATCCTCGTGTCCGGCGTGGGCACCGGCGGCACCATCACCGGAGTGTCGCGCTACATCAAGAACACCCGGGGCAAGAAGATCGAGGCCGTGGCGGTCGAACCGAGCGCCAGCCCGGTGATCGCGCAGACGCTGCGCGGCGAGGCGCTCACGCCCTCGCCGCACAAGATCCAGGGTCTCGGCGCGGGTTTCGTGCCCGAAGTGCTGGACCTGTCGCTGATCGATGCCGTCGAGCAGGTGACGAACGAGGAGGCCATCGAGTATGCGCGCCGCCTGGCACGCGAAGAGGGCATCCTGTCGGGCATCTCGTGCGGCGCCGCAGCCGCGGTGGCGGTGCGCCTGGCGCACGAACCGCAGAATGCGGGCAAGACCATCGTCACGATCCTGCCCGATTCCGGCGAGCGCTACCTGAGCTCGGTGCTGTTCGAGGGCGTGTTCGATTCCGCCGGCCTGCCGCCGGCGGGCGGCGTGTAGGTGCGCGCCGGCGCGCGGCCCGGACGGTGCGTTGTGCCTGCGCCCGAAGTCGATCGTAGGGTGAACAGGCCCTAGTCGGTTCGCGCATATCGATCGGCGGATTGATTCGTTCTTCCCGGGGCAGGGCGCTCCTACGATGAGACTGTTAGCCCGTCCCGACGATCCTCCGAGGTCCCCATGAATCGACAGTCTTTCCTGCGACGCGCCGTGGCCGTCGTATCGCTCGCGGCGCTGTCCGCGACGGTACATGCCAGGGACATCAGCCTGCTCAACGTCAGCTACGACCCCACGCGCGAGCTGTATGCCGAGTTCAACAAGGCCTTTACCGCTCACTGGAAGGCGAAGACCGGCGACGACGTGACCATCAAGCAGTCGCACGGCGGTTCGGGCAAGCAGGCGCGCTCGGTGATCGACGGCCTGGAGGCCGACGTGGTGACGCTCGCGCTGGCCTACGACATCGACGAGCTCGCCCAGAGGGCCAGGCTGATCCCGGCCGACTGGCAGAAACGCCTGCCGCTGAACAGCTCGCCCTACACCTCGACCATCGTGTTCCTCGTCCGCAAGGGCAATCCGAAGCACATCAAGGACTGGAACGACCTGGTCAAGCCTGGCGTATCGGTGGTCACGCCGAACCCGAAGACCTCGGGCGGCGCGCGCTGGAACTACCTGGCGGCCTGGGGCTACTCGCTCAAGACACAGGGCAACGATCCGAAGAAGGCGCAGGAGTTCGTGGCCGCGCTGTATCGCAACGTGCCGGTGCTCGATTCGGGCGCGCGCGGCTCGCTGCTCACCTTCACCGAGCGCGGCGTGGGCGACGTGTTCCTGTCATGGGAGAACGAGGCCTTCCTCGCCACCAGGGAGCTCGGACCCGACAAGTTCGAGATCGTCGTTCCCTCGCTGAGCATCCTGGCCGAGCCGCCGGTCACGGTGGTCGACAGGAACGTCGATCGCAAGGGCACGCGCGAGGTCGCCACCGCCTACCTGCAGTACCTGTATTCGCCCGAGGGGCAGGAGATCGCGGCGCGCAACCACTACCGGCCGACCGACGCCAAGGTGGCGGCCAGGCATGCCGGTCAGTTCACCAAGGTGACGCTGTTCACCATCGACGACGTGTTCGGCGGCTGGGCCAAGGCACAGAAGGAGCACTTCGCCGACGGAGGCGTGTTCGACCAGATCTACACCAGGAAGTAAGCCAGACGGCGACCAAGGTTCGCTGACATGCTGCTGTCGCGCGCGCTGCTCAGGCGCCACACCGTCTTGCCCGGCTTCGACCTGGCGCTGGGCTTCGCGCTGCTCTACCTGAGCCTGATCGTCCTGATCCCGCTGTCGGCGGCCTTCCTCAGGACGTTCGCGCTCACCTGGCCGGAGTTCGTCGAGGCGACGACCACGCCGCGCGTGCTGGCCTCGTACCGGCTGACCTTCGGCGCCTCGTTGCTGGCGGCGCTGCTCAACGCGGTGTTCGGCCTGGTCACGGCGTGGGTGCTGCTGCGCTACCGTTTCCCGTTCAAGCGGCTGGTCGATGCGCTGGTCGACCTGCCCTTCGCGCTGCCGACCGCGGTGGCCGGCATCGCGCTCACCGCGATCTGGGCCGAGAACGGCTGGCTCGGCCGGTGGCTGCCGTTCAAGGTCAGCTTCACGCCGCTGGGCGTGTGGGTGGCGCTGGTGTTCATCGGCCTGCCCTTCGTCGTGCGCACGCTGCAGCCGGTGCTCGAGGACATCGACCGAGAGCTCGAGGAAGCGGCCGCGACGCTCGGCGCCTCGCGCCGACAGACCTTCGTCAAGGTCATCCTGCCCATCCTGACGCCGGCGCTGCTGACCGGCTTCGCGCTCGCCTTCGCGCGCGCGCTGGGCGAGTACGGCTCGGTGATCTTCATCGCCGGCAACATGCCGATGGTGAGCGAGATCACGCCGCTGCTGATCATCACCAAGCTCGAGCAGTACGACTACGCCGGCGCCACGGCCATCGCCGTGGTGATGCTGGTCGCGGCGTTCGCGCTGCTGCTGCTGATCAACCTGCTGCAGGCCTGGTCGCGCAAGCGCCAGGGCGGGCTGTGAACACGGCGGTCGCCTCGACGCTGTCCGCCGCCGGGCCGGCCGCTGCTGCACCGGCCACCGCGGCGCCGGCCACCGCGGCGCCGGCCGGCGTGCCGCCGCGCGCCATCCGCGACGCCACCGCCGAGCCACGCTGGGTGCAGTGGACGCTGGTCGGCCTGGCGCTGGCGTTCATGACGCTGTTCCTGTTCGTGCCGCTGGCCACGGTGTTCGTCGAGGCGTTCAGGAAGGGCATCGGCGTCTACCTGGCCTCGATCACCGAGCCCGACGCGCTGTCGTCGATCAGGCTCACGCTGATCGCCGCGGGCATCAGCGTGCCGCTGAACCTCGTCTTCGGCCTCGCCGCCGCCTGGGCGATCGCCAAGTTCGAATTCCGCGGCAAGAACGTGCTACTCACGCTGATCGACCTGCCGTTCTCGGTCAGCCCGGTGATCGCCGGCCTGATCTACGTGCTGGTGTTCGGCCTGCAGGGATGGTTCGGCGAATGGCTGCGCGATCACGATCTGAAGGTCATCTTCGCGGTGCCCGGCATCGTGCTGGCCACCCTCTTCGTGACCTTCCCCTTCGTCGCGCGCGAGCTGATCCCGCTGATGCAGGCGCAGGGGATCGAGCAGGAGGAGGCCGCACGCGTGCTCGGCGCCGGCGGCTGGCAGACGTTTCGCCGCGTCACGCTGCCCAACGTCCGGTGGGCCCTGCTCTACGGCGTGATCCTGTGCAACGCGCGCGCGATGGGCGAGTTCGGCGCGGTGAGCGTGGTATCGGGCCACATCCGCGGGCAGACCAACACCATGCCGCTGCACATCGAGATCGCCTACAACGAGTACCAGTTCGCCGCCGCGTTCGCGGTCGCCTCGCTGCTGGCCGGCCTCGCGCTGGTGACGCTGGCGGCAAAACATTTCGTCGAGCGGCGCGTCAGGCGCGAACTGCGCGACGGCCTGCCGGAGTAGACCGCATGTCCATCGAGATCCGCAACCTCACCAAGCGCTTCGGCGCCACCGTCGCCTGCGGCGGCATCGACCTGGACATCCCGTCGGGCGAGCTGGTCGCGCTGCTCGGGCCCTCGGGCTGCGGCAAGACCACGCTGCTGCGCATCGTCGCCGGGCTGGAAGTGCCCGACGGCGGCAGCGTGCTCTTCCACGGCGAGGACGCCACCCGCACCCACGTGCGCGAACGCAACGTCGGCTTCGTGTTCCAGCACTACGCGCTGTTCGGCCACATGACGATCTTCGAGAACGTGGCCTTCGGCCTGCGCGTGCGCCCCAGGGCGACCCGGCCGGGCCGGGCCGAGATCGAGGACCGGGTGATGCGGCTGCTGAAGCTGGTGCAGCTCGACTGGCTGGCGCAGCGCTATCCGCACCAGCTCTCCGGCGGGCAGCGCCAGCGCATCGCGCTGGCGCGCGCGCTCGCGGTCGAGCCCAGGGTGCTGCTGCTCGACGAGCCCTTCGGCGCGCTCGACGCGAAGGTGCGCAAGGAGCTGCGGCGCTGGCTGCGCCGCCTGCACGACGAGGTGCACGTGACCAGCGTGTTCGTCACCCACGACCAGGACGAGGCGATGGAGGTGGCCGACCGCGTGGTGGTGATGAACCAGGGCCGCGTCGAGCAGCAGGGCAGCCCCGACGAGGTTTACGACCATCCGGCCACGCCGTTCGTGCTGCAGTTCCTGGGCGACGTCAACCTGTTCCACGGCCGCTACGGGCCGGCCGGCCCCGGCGAGGCGGCGCCCCGCGACGGCGGGCACGACGACGTCGCCTACGTGCGCCCGCACGAGCTGGAGATCGTGGCCGAGGCGGGCGACGACACCTGGCCCGTGACGCTGAGCCAGACGCTCACCGTCGGCCCGAACACCCGCATCGAGTTCAGGCGAGACGGGTACGACGGTTTCGTCGATGTGGAGCTGCCGCGCCAGGACTACGCGGCGCTGCGCGAGCGGCTCGGGCTGCGGCCGGGCGCGCGCGCCTACCTACGGCCGCGGCGCGTCACGCGCTTTGCGCAAGGGCCTGAACGGGCCCTTGCGCTTCCTCGACCACCCGGCGGGTCAGCGGCGGAGCGAAGGTCCGGATGAAGTCGTACACGTAGCTGCGCAGGAAGGCGCCGCGCCGGATCGCCAGTCGCGTCATGTTGACGGCGAACAGGTGGCGGGCGTCGATGGCGTGCAGGAGGCCGTCGCGCTGCTCGTCGTAGGCGATGGCGGCGATGATGCCCACGCCCATGCCGAGCTCCACGTAGGTCTTGATCACGTCGGCATCCATCGCCTCGAGCACGATGTTGGCGCGGATCCGCTCGCGCGCGAAGGCCTCGTCGATGTGGCTGCGGCCGGTGTAACCGGGCTCGTAGGTGATGATCGGGAACTGCGCCAGGCGCGCGACCGTGAGCGCTGCGCCGCGCGCCGCGTCCTCGCTCAGCGCGTGGCCGGCGGGGACGATGACCGAGTGCGTCCACTGGTAGCAGGGCAGGGCCGCCAGCTCGGGGTAGCCGGCCAGCGCCTCGGTGGCCACGCCGATGTCGGCTTCGCCGGACAGCAGCATCGCCGCCACCTGCCTGGGCGAGCCCTGGTGCATGCGCAGCGCGACGTCGGGATGCGCGGCGCTGAAGTCGCGCACTGCCGGCGGCAGCGCGTAGCGCGCCTGCGAATGCGTCGCCGCGATGGTGAGCGTGCCGCGATCCTGCGCAGCGTAGTCCTCGCCCGCGCGCCTGAGGTTCTCGGCATCCTGCAGCAGCCGCTCGATGATCTGCAGCACCGTCTCGCCCGGCGGCGTGAGGCCGGTCAGGCGCTTGCCCGCGCGCACGAAGATCTCCACGCCGAGCTCGTCCTCGAGCTCGCGGATCTGCCGGCTCACGCCGGGCTGGGAAGTGTGCAGGACTTCCGCCACCGCGGTGAGGTTGAAGCCCTGGCGTATCGCCTCGCGCACCGAGCGAAGCTGCTGGAAGTTCATCGGAGGACCGGTGGCGCCATGCCGTTCGAACGAATTCCGAATGATGGGCCACGGAATTCATTCGTCAATCAACTCTTTTTCATGTCGATTCCCGTCCGGTGCATAAGGAGGTGGGCCTCACTCGATGAACAGCAGCGCCGGGCACTCGAGGTAGCCGCGCAGCGCCTGCACGAACTGCGCGGCGTACATGCCGTCGATCACCCGGTGGTCGAACGACGACGACAGGTTCATCATCGCGCGCGCCACGACGGCGCCGCCGCGGATCACCGGTCGCTCGACGATGCGGTTGACGCCCACGATGGCCACCTCCGGGTGATTGATCACCGGGGTCGAGGCGATGCCGCCCAGCGGGCCGAGGCTGGTAACGGTGATGGTCGAGCCCGAGAGCTCCTCGCGGGTGGCCTTGCCGCTGCGCGCGGCGTCGGCCAGACGGGCGATGCCGGCGGCCGCCGACCACAGGTCGTGCGCCTCGGCGTGGCGCAGCACCGGCACCATCAGGCCGGCATCGGTCTGGGTGGCGATGCCCGCGTGCACCGCCCCGTAGCGGGTGACGACGCCCGCTTCGTCGTCGAAGCGGGCGTTGACCTGCGGGAACTCGGCGATCGCGAGCACCATCGCCCGCAGCAGGAAGGGCAGCAGCGTGAGCTTGCCGCGCGCCGCGGCATGGCGCGCATTGAGCTGCGCGCGCAGCGCTTCGAGCTCGCTCACGTCGACTTCCTCGACGTAGCTGAAGTGCGGGATGTGCCGCTTGGCCTCCTGCATCTTCTGCGCGATGCGCCGGCGCAGGCCGATGATCGGGATGGCTTCCTCGTCGTCGCGCTCGGCGTAGCGCGCGCGCCCTGCCCCCGGTGCCGGCGCGGCAGGCGCGGCCAGGGCGCGCAAGCGGTGCGCGTCCAGGTCGGCGTGCAGGATGCGCCCCTCGGGGTCGCTGCCGGCCACCTCGGCCAGGACCACGCCGAGCTCGCGCGCGTGGCGGCGCACCGACGGCGAGGCGAGCGGCTTGCGGGCCGGCGTGGCGGGTGGTGCGGCCGTGGCCGGCGGCACGGCGGCCGCCGCGGTCGCACGCCGCTCGACGGCAGCTGGGAGAGAAGACGCCATCGGGGCGGAAGCCGCTGCCGCGATCGGCGCCGCATGTGCTGCAGGTGTCACGTGTACCGCAGGCGTGGCGCGCGCCGGGAGCGCGGCTATCGCAGACCCCGACGGTGCCGCGGGCACGGACGTGGCGGGCGCCATGGATGCCGCAGGCGCCGCGCCTGCCGGCGCAGCGGCGTGCGCGGGGGCCGCCGGCGCCCCCACCGCCACGTTGCCTGCACCCGCCACTTCGAGGCGCAGCAGCTCCGCACCGACCGCGAGCATCTGCCCGACCCCGCCGGCGAGCGCGAGCACGGTGCCGGCGACCGGCGAGGGGATCTCGACGCTGGCCTTCTCGGTCATCACCTCGGCAAGGACCTGGTCCTCGGCCACCGCGTCGCCGGGCTTCACGTGCCACTGCACCAGCTCGACCTCGGCGATGCCTTCGCCGATGTCCGGCACCTTGATCGCGTGGATCCCCATCTCGGCAGTTCCGGTCTCAAGGCTCCATGACACGCCGCAAGGCCGCGGCCACGCGCGACGGGCCCGGGAAGTAGGCCCACTCCTGGGCATGCGGATACGGGGTGTCCCAGCCGGTGACGCGCTCGATCGGCGACTCCAGGTGGTAGAAGCAGTGCTCCTGCACCAGCGCGACCAGCTCGGCGCCGAAGCCGCTGCTGCGCGTGGCCTCGTGCACGATCACGCAGCGGCCGGTCTTCTTCACCGACGCGACGATGGTATCGAGGTCGAGCGGCCACAGGCTGCGCAGGTCGACGATCTCGGCGTCGATGCCGCTCTCGGCGGCCGCGGCCTCGGCCACGAACACCATGGTGCCGTAGGCGAGCACGGTGACGGCGCTGCCCGGGCGGAACACCGCCGCCGACTCCAGCGGCACGGTGTAGTAGCCCTCGGGCACCTCGCCCAGCGGGTGGCGCGACCACGGCACCACCGGCCGGTCGTGGTGCCCGTCGAAGGGGCCGTTGTACAGCCGCTTGGGCTCGAGGAAGATGACCGGGTCCTCGCACTCGATCGAGGCAATCAGCAGGCCCTTGGCGTCGTAGGGGTTCGACGGCATCACCGTGCGCAGGCCGCACACGTGGGTGTAGAGCACCTCGGGGCTCTGGCTGTGGGTCTGCCCGCCGTAGATGCCGCCGCCGCAGGGCATGCGGATGGTGACCGGCGCGGTGAAGTCGCCCACCGAGCGGTAGCGCAGGCGCGCCGCTTCCGAGACGATCTGGTCGTAGGCCGGGTAGGAGTAGTCGGCGAACTGGATCTCGACCACCGGCCGCAGGCCGTAGGCCGCCATGCCGATGGCGGTACCGACGATGCCGCCCTCGGAGATCGGCGCATCGAACACGCGGTTGCGCCCGTACTTCGCCTGCAGGCCGTCGGTGACGCGGAACACCCCGCCGAAGTAGCCGACGTCCTGCCCGTAAACCACCACGTTCGCATCGCGCGCGAGCATCACGTCCATGGCCGAGCGCAGCGCCTGGATCATGGTCATGCGCGCGCTGGCCTGCGGCTGGGCGCTCATCCCCATGCCTCCAGTTGCTCGCGCTGGCGCCGCAGGTGCGCCGGCATGTCCTTGTAGACGTCCTCGAAGATCGAGGCGGCGCTCGGGATGCGGCCCTCGGCGAGGGTGCCGTAGCGCTCGGCCTCCTTCTGGGCGGCGACGATCTCGGCCTCGACCTCGCGGCGCAACTGCGCGCCGCGCTCCTCCGACCACTCGCCCAGGCCGACCAGGTGGCGCTCGAGGCGGGCGATCGGATCGCCCAGCGGGTAGCGCCCCCAGTCGTCGGCCGGCCGGTAGCGCGTCGGATCGTCGGAGGTGGAGTGGGCACCCCCGCGGTAGGTGACCCACTCGATGAGCGTCGGCCCGAGGTTGTGGCGGGCGCGCTCGGCCGCCCAGCGCGACACCGCGTAGGCGGCCAGGAAGTCGTTGCCGTCCACGCGCAGCGAGGCGATGCCCGCACCCACGCCGCGCGCGGCGAAGGTGGCGCGCTCGCCGCCGGCGATGGCCTGGAAGGTGGAGATGGCCCACTGGTTGTTGACCACGTTCAGGATCACCGGCGCGCGATACACGTGAGCGAAGGTGAGGGCGTTGTGGAAATCGGGCTCGGCAGTGGCGCCGTCGCCGATCCAGCCCGAGGCGATCCTGGTGTCGCCCTTGATCGCCGAGGCCATGGCCCAGCCCACCGCCTGGATGAACTGGGTGGCCAGGTTGCCCGACAGGCTGAAGAAGCCGGCCTTCTTCAGCGAGTACAGCACCGGCAGCTGGCGGCCCTTGAGCGGGTCGCGCTCGTTGGACAGCAGCTGGTAGATCAGCTCCACCAGCGAGACGTCACGTGCCATGAGCAGGCTCTGCTGGCGGTAGGTGGGAAAGCACATGTCGCCCTCGCGCAGGGCGAAGGTGTGCGCCACGCCGATCGCTTCCTCGCCGAGGCACTGCATGTAGAACGAGATCTTCTTCTGGCGCTGCGCGATCATCATGCGCGCGTCGAACAGGCGCGTCCTGATCATCGCGCGCAGGCCGGCGCGCAGCCGCTCCGGCTCGAGATCGGGCGCCCAGGGACCGAGCGCGCGGCCTTCGTCGTCGAGCACGCGCACCAGGCTGGCAGCGAGCTCGGCGGTCTCGGCCGGGCGCGCCTGGATGGGCGGACGCGGCGCCGCGCCGGCCGGAGCCAGGCGCAGGTAGGAGAAATCGGTGGGGTGGCCCGGCCGGCCGGTCGGCTCCGGGACGTGCAGGCGCAGAGGCTTGTCGGCGTTCATCTGGGCATCGCTCGCCAGTCTGTCTCCGGGAGTCAGCATAGCGAGTTCGGGCGCCACACGCCACGTAAGGCCTGTTCACACTGCGGTCGATCGCAATGTGGACAGGCGCCGGCCCCTGCCGGCGCATGCCCGAAGGCCGCGGGCGGCGGGATCGGCGAACCGGTCCTCGCCGATCTTGCCGACGGCGGCGCGCCGCCTACAGCACCGGCGCCAGCGTGCTGCGCAGCTCCGCCATGTCGCGCCCGGCGCGCGCGGCGTAGTCGGCGAGCTGGTCCTCGCCGATCTTGCCGACGGCGAAATAGGTCGACAGCGGGTGCGAGAAGTAGAACCCGCTCACGCTCGAGGCCGGCGACATGGCATGGCTCTCGGTGAGCTGCATGCCGATCTCCTCGGCGCGCAGGGTGTCGAACAGGGCGCGCTTGACCGTGTGCTCGGGGCAGGCGGGGTAGCCCGGCGCGGGCCGGATGCCGCGGTACTTCTCGGCGATCATCGCGGCGTTGTCGAGCGTCTCGTCGGCGGCGTAGCCCCACAGGTCGCGGCGCACGCGCGCGTGCAGGCATTCGGCGAAGGCCTCGGCGAGGCGGTCGGCGAGGCCCTTGAGCATGATCCCGGAGTAGTCGTCGAGCAGCCGCCCGAACTCGGCCAGCTTCTTCTCGATGCCCAGGCCGGCGGTCACTGCGAACATCCCGATGTAGTCGGCGATGCCCGAGGGCCGGCCGTCGACGAGCTTGGGCGCGATGAAGTCGGCCAGGCACTTGTTGTCGACGCCCTCGCGCTTGGCGGTCTGCTGGCGCAGGTTGCGCCAGGTGAAGGCGACCTCGGTGCGCGTGTCGTCGGTGTAGATCTCGATGTCGTCGTCGCCGACGGTGTTGGCCGGCAGGAAGCCGACCACGCCGTTGGCGGTGAGCCAGCGGCCCTCGATGATGCGCCTGAGCATCGACTTGCCGTCGGAGTACACCCGGCGCGCCGACTCGCCCACCACGTCGTCGTTGAGCAGCGCGGGGAACGCGCCGTGCAGGTCCCAGGTCTGGAAGAACGGCCCCCAGTCGATGTAGGCGGCGATCTCGGCGAGATCGAAGTTGCGGAACTCGCGCCGGCCGATGAACTTCGGCCTGGGCGGTCGGTAGAGGCCGCCGCCTTCCCCGCCGTGCAGCCAGTCGAACGGCGTGCGGCGCGCGCGCGCCTGCGCCAGCGGGATCAGCGCCGGACCCTTCTTCGCGGCGTGCTGCGCGCGCACGCGCTCATAGTCGGCGCTCAGGTCGGCGAGGAAGGCATCACGCTGCTCGGGCGACATGAGGCTCTGCACCACCGGCACCGAGCGCGAGGCATCGGGCACGTAGATCACCGGCCCCGAGTAGTTGGGCGCCACCTTCACCGCGGTGTGCACGCGCGAGGTGGTGGCCCCGCCGATCAGCAGCGGCAGCCTGCGCTCGCGGAAGTAGTCGTCGCGCTCCATCTCGCGCGCCACGTGCGCCATCTCCTCGAGCGAGGGCGTGATCAGGCCCGACAGGCCGACCATGTCGGCGCGCTCGGCCTTGGCGGCGGCGAGGATGTCGGTGCACGGCACCATCACCCCCATGTTCACCACCTCGAAGTTGTTGCACTGGAGCACCACGGTGACGATGTTCTTGCCGATGTCGTGCACGTCGCCCTTGACGGTGGCCACCACCACCTTGCCGCGCGAGGACACGTCGGCGCCGCCGTCGGCGAGCCGGCGCTTCTCCTCCTCGATGAACGGCACCAGGTGCGCGACCGCCTGCTTCATCACGCGCGCCGACTTCACCACCTGCGGCAGGAACATCTTGCCCGAGCCGAACAGCTCGCCGACGATGTTCATGCCGTCCATCAGCGGCCCTTCGATGACCTCGATCGGACGCCCGCCGCGCGCGGCGATCTGTGCGCGCGCCTCCTCGGTGTCCTCGACGATGAAGGTGGTGATGCCGTGCACCAGCGCGTGCGCGAGCCGCTTGCCCACCGGCGCGTCGCGCCAGGCGAGCGTTTCCTGCTCCTTCGCACCGCCGGCTCCGAGCGTGGCGGCGAACGCGATCATGCGCTCGGTGGCGCTTTTTCCCTCGTCGGGATGCCCCGGCGGCAGCTGCGGCACGCGGTCGAGGACGACGTCCTCGACGTGCTCGCGCAGCTGCGGCTCCAGGTCGTCGTAGACGCCGATCATGCCGGCGTTGACGATACCCATGGTGAGGCCGGCGCGGATCGCGTGGTACAGGAACACCGTGTGGATCGCCTCGCGCGCCGCGTCGTTGCCGCGGAAGCTGAACGACACGTTCGACACGCCGCCCGAGACCTTGGCTTGCGGCAGGTTGCGGCGGATCCAGCGCGTGGCCTCGATGAAGTCGACCGCGTAGTGGTCGTGCTCCTCGATGCCGGTGGCGATGGCGAAGATGTTCGGATCGAAGACGATGTCCTCGGGCAGGAAGCCGACCCGCTCGACCAGCAGCCGGTAGGCGCGCTCGCAGATCTGCGTCTTGCGCTCGAAGGTGTCGGCCTGGCCCTGCTCGTCGAAGGCCATCACGATGACGGCCGCCCCGTAGCGCCGGCACAGCGTGGCCTGGCGCAGGAACTCCGCCTCGCCTTCCTTGAGCGAGATGGAGTTGACGATGGGCTTGCCCTGCACGCATTTCAGGCCTGCCTCGATCACCGCCCACTTCGAGCTGTCGATCATCACCGGCACGCGCGCGATGTCGGGCTCGGAAGCGACCAGGTTGAGGAAGCGGGTCATCGCCGCGACCGAATCGAGCATCGCCTCGTCCATGTTGACGTCGATGACCTGCGCGCCGTTCTCCACCTGCTGGCGCGCCACGGCCAGCGCCTCGTCGAACCTGCCGGCCAGGATCATGCGCGCGAACGCCTTGGAGCCGGTGACGTTGGTGCGCTCGCCGACGTTCACGAACAGCGAATCGTCGTCGATGTTGAACGCCTCCAGGCCGGCCAGGCGCATGGCCGGCGCTCGCTCCGGCACGCGCCGCGGCGCCACGCCTTCCACCGCCTGCGCGATCGCGGCGATGTGCTCGGGGGTGGTGCCGCAACAGCCGCCGGCGATGTTCACGAAGCCGGCGCGCGCGAACTCCTCGAGCAGCGAGGCGGTGACCTCGGGGGTCTCGTCGAAGCCGGTGTCCGACATCGGGTTGGGCAGCCCGGCGTTCGGATACACGCACACGAAGGTGTCGGCCTTGGCGGCGAGCTCCTCGATGTAGGGCCGCATCAGCGCCGCCCCGAGCGCACAGTTCAGCCCGACGGTGAGCGGACGCGCGTGGCGCAGCGAGTTCCAGAACGCCTCCACCGTCTGACCCGACAGGATGCGGCCCGAGGCGTCGGTGACGGTGCCCGAGATCATGAGCGGCAGCCGCGGCAGGCCGGCGGCCTCGCGCTCGGCGAGGATCTCGTCGATGGCGAACACTGCCGCCTTGGCATTGAGCGTGTCGAAAATCGTCTCGACCAGCAGCACGTCGACGCCGCCGTTGATCAGCGCGCGCACCTGCTCGGCATAGGCTAGCCGCAGCTCGTCGAAGGTGACGTTGCGCGCGCCCGGGTCGTTGACGTCGGGTGACAGCGAGGCGGTCTTCGGCTGCGGGCCGATCGCCCCGGCGACGAAGCGCGGCCGCTCGGGCGTGGCGTACTTGTCGCAGGCCTCGCGCGCCAGGCGCGCCGCCGCGAGGTTCATCTCGCGCACCAGCCCGGCGAGCCGGTAGTCGGCCTGGGCGATGGCGGTGGCGCCGAAGGTGTTGGTCTCGATGATGTCGGCGCCGGCGGCGAGGAACTCCTCGTGGATCTCGCGCACCAGATGCGGCTGGGTGAGCGAGAGCAGCTCGTTGTTGCCCCTCACGTCGTGGGCGTGATCGACACAGTGCGCGCCGCGAAAGCCCTGCTCGTCGAGCCGGTGGCGCTGGATCATCGTGCCCATCGCGCCGTCGAGGATCAGGATGCGGCGTTCGAGCAGTTCGCGCAGGCGGGCTTCGGTGGGGCTCATCGGAGACGGGCGCCGTGGCCGGCGCCGAGGCGTTTACAAGGGGGTGAGTATAGTGGTACCCGGTCTCCGGCAAGCGACGAAACCCCTCATGCCCACGCACATTCAATCCATCGACGTCGGCTTCGGCGACTGCGATCCCGGCGGCATCGTGTACTACCCGAACTTCTTCCGCTGGTTCGATGCCTCCACGCACGCGATGTTCGCCGCGGTGGGCGAGAGCTTCGAGAAGTCGCGCCGCGAGCACGGCTGGACCGTGTGGCCGCTGGTCGACGCCGGCGCGACCTTCCATGTGCCCGCCCGCCCCAACGAGCGCATCGAGATCCACTCGACGATCGTGAAGTGGACGCGCGCGACCTTCCGCATCGAGCATCGCGCGCTGCGCGACGCGACGTTGCTGGCCGAGGGCTGGGAGATCCGCTGCATCGGCGCGCCCCACCCGGACGACCCGCGCCGCCTGCGCGCCATCCCGATCCCCGATGCGCTGCGCCGGCTGCTGCCGGAGTCTGCCCCACCGTGCGATCGTCCGCGCGCCGGGGCCGGCCGCGCTCAGACCCGCCGCGCCCCCGAGAACCGCGGCCGCCAATAGCGCGCACGCACCCCGTCGAGCCGGACGGTGCCGCCGGTGGAGGGCGCATGCACGAAGCGCCCGTCACCCACGTAGATGCCGGCATGCGTGAACCGCCCCGAGGTGTCGAACAGCACCAGGTCGCCGCTGCGCGCCGCGTCGATCGGCACCGGCAGGCCCACCTGCGCCAGTTGCGCCACGGTGCGCGGCAGCGCGAACCCGGCGGCCTGCCGGTACACGTACACGATCAGCCCGCTGCAGTCGAAGCCGCCGGCCGGGGTGTTGCCGCCGTAGCGGTACGGCGTGTCGACCAGGCTGAGCGCGAGGAAGCCCGCCTCGCGGGCCAGATCCTCGGGCACGCGCCCCGGCGGGCCGCCTTCCGCGTCTTGCGGCGGGCCGCCGGTGGGCCGGTCGGGCGGAGGCAGCGTCGAGCAGGCCGACAGGATCGAGGCGCCGCCAAGCAGGCCGAGGAGACCGAGAACAGCGGCGCGGCGCTCGGCCCGGTCGGCGGAGCCGGGGCCGTCGGCGGCGGCGAGGCCATCGGCCACTGCGACGGATCGGGTTCGTCCGGAGTTCTTCATGGCGGGACGGCGCTGCCGCGAAGCTGCGAACACGCGGGCAGTGTACCCAATCGCCCGCGGCGTCGCCCCGAAAGTGCGATAGTGTGCATCGGATCCCCTGCCCCGGAGGACGCATGCCCTTTCTCGAGCACGACGGCGCGCGCCTCTTCTGGCGCCTCGACGGCCACCCGCAGCGCCCGCCCCTGGTGCTGCTGAACTCGCTCGGCACCGATCACACGCTGTGGGAGCCGGTTATGGCCGGGCTGATGCGCCGCTTCCTGGTGCTGCGCCTGGACAAGCCGGGCCACGGCTGCTCGGACGCACGCCCGGGCGAGTACGACATCGCGACGCTGGCCGGCGACGTGCTAGCCTGCATGGACGCGGCCGGCGTCGCGCGGGCGCACCTGTGCGGAGTCTCGATCGGCGGCATGATCGGCATCCGGCTGGCCGCGCACGCGCCGCAGCGCTGGCAGCGGCTGGTGCTGTCGAACACCTCGGCGCGGCTGGCGCGGGAAAGCTTCGTCGAGCGCATCGCACGGGTGCGCGAGGCCGGCATCGCCGCCGTCGCCGAGCAGGTGCTGGGGCGCTTCTTCACCGCGCCGTTCGTTCAGCGCGCCGACGAGCGCTACCACAACGTGCGCCGCACCCTGCTGCAGGTCGACCCGGCCGGCTACGTCGGCTGCTGCGCGGCCATTCGCGACATGGACCTGCAGGCGCTGCCCGCGCGCATCGCCGCGCCGACCCTGGTGATCACCGGCGACGACGACCGCTCGACGCCGCCCGCCATGGGCGAGGCGCTGGCCGCGGCGATCCCCGGCGCGCGGCACGCCACCCTGCCCCTGGCCCACCTGCCGCACGTCGAGGCGCCCGAGCGCTTCGTCGAGCTGGTGACCGCCCACTGCCTGGCCGCGACTCCCGGCGATCCGCCGGCGTCCGTTGAGCTATGATGCGCCCGGCTCAAGCGACCCGCCCGGCCTGAGCGACCCGCCACGAGCGCGGACCCCCGACCCATGCGACACCTGCAGCCCCGAGAAGCGCTGGAATTCGTGCGATCGCAGCCCGAGGCGCTGTTCATCGACTGCCGCAGCGACCCCGAGTACTTCTTCGTCGGTCACGCGACCGGATCGCTGCACGTGCCGTGGTACGACGCGCCCGATTGGGAAATGAATCCGGAATTCGTCACCGAGGTCAAGAAGCTGGCCGGCCACGCGATGGATCGTCCCGTCGTGCTCATCTGCCGCAGCGGCAAGCGCTCGGTGGAAGCGGCCCAGGCGCTCGAGCAGGCCGGCTTCGGCAACGTGTACAACGTGCTGCACGGCTTCGAGGGCGACCTCAATGCCGATCGTCAGCGCGGCAAGCAGAATGGCTGGCGCTACGAAGGCCTGCCGTGGGAGCAGTCGTGACGGCCCTGCGCGACGTCCTCAATGCAGCACCAGGGGGTGCTGCATCAGGCCCTCGAAGCGGCTGAGGAACTCGTCCACCTCCTCGACCGACGGCTCGGACTGGATCAGCTCCTGCACGCCGTCGCGAAAATGCCTGGCCAGATCGCCGCCCAGGTAGATCTCCTTCTTGCCGAGCTTGTCCATGATCTCGAACCCGCCGACCAGGCCTTCGGGATCCTTGAACTCGACGACGCAGTAGCTGGGACTGTTGTAGATCATGTTCATGGCGCACCTCTCCAGTGCTTCCCAAGTGGTATCGGCGAGACAGGTTTCAAGCCCACCCCCGTGCCGACGGCCGGGCCCCGTTACCGATTGAGTGACGCGCGAACCTCATTCCTTTCACGCGCGACATCGACCGGCGGTTGACCGCCGTCTCGTCGGCCGTATTCCCATCTGACTCCGCGCCCGGGCGATGCGCCGTGCGGTCGGTCACGTTGTCGGCGGATCGCTGCGGCGGCCCGCCCAGTCCCGCCGCTCCAGGAGAGAAAGATCCGCGCCAAGTCGTGATAGTGGCGAGAGCGGGCGCACACTCACCGACGCCAGAAGGCAGGGGTGAGGATGACGAAGAAGGTCAGCAGCTCCAGCCGGCCCGCCAGCATGGCGATCGCCAGCAGCCAGGTCTGGAAGGTCGACAGCGAGGCGTAGTTGTGGGTCGGGCCGAACTCGCCGAGCGCCGGGCCGAGGTTGTTCACCGAGGCGACCACGGCCGAGAACGCCGACATGAAGTCCAGCCCGCCGGCGAGCATCACCAGGGTGAGGGCGAGCTGCGTGAAGCCCCACAGCAGCATGTAGCCGAGCACGGCGAAGATGATGCGGTTCTCGATCACGTGCCCGTTGACGGTCAGCGGCGCGATGGCGCGCGGATGCACCAGCCGGTGCAGCTCGCGCCCGGCCTGCTTGAGCAGGATCAGCGCGCGGATCATCTTGATGCCGCCGCCGGTCGAGCCCGCCGAGGAGCCTACGCAGGCCAGGAACAGCATCCACATGGGCACGAACATCGGCCAGGCGGCGTAGTCCTGGCTCATGTAGCCGGTGGACGTGCTGACCGAGATGGTGTTGAAGGCGGCATAGCGCAGCGCCTCGCCGAAGCTCGGGTAGCGGCCCACCGCATACAGGTAGGTGCCCAGCGCGAGGCTGCTGCCCAGGATCAGCATGAGCACCGACGGCGCCTCGGCGTCGCGCAGGTACACGCGCAGCGAACGCTGGCGGATGGCCACGAAATGGGTCGAGAAGTTGAGCACCGCCATCAGCATGAACGCGCCCAGCACCGCCTCGATGCGGGGCGACTGGAAGCTCTCGATGCTGCCGTCGTGGGTGGAGAAGCCGCCCAGCGCCATCGCCGAGAAGGCGTGGCAGACGGCCTCGAACCAGTCCATGCCGGCCCAGTGCAGGCACGCGATGCACGCGGCGGTCATGCCGGTGTAGATCAGCCACAGCGCCTTGGCCGTCTGCGTGATGCGCGGGGTGAGCTTGCTCTCCTTCATCGGCCCGGGCATTTCCGCCTTGAACAGCTGCATGCCGCCGACGCCCAGGATGGGCAGCACCGCGACCGCGAGCACGATGATCCCCATGCCGCCGTACCACTGCATCGCGTGGCGCCAGACATTGATGGACTGCGGCAGGCGCTCCAGGCCGCTGAGCATGGTGGCGCCGGTGGTGGTGAGGCCGGCGATCGCCTCGAAGTAGGCATGGGAGAACGACAGGCCCGGGATCTCCAGCATCAGCGGCGCGGCCCCGGCGACCGACATCAGCAGCCAGCCCAGCACGGCGAGCAGGCAGCCGTCGCGAGGCTCGAGCTCGCGCCTGAAGCGGCGGGTGGCACCCCACAGCAGCCCCCCGGCGACCAGGCAGCCGACGCCGGAGAGGAAGAAGCTCACGTGGGTGCCGTCGTCGACCGCCAGCGACCAGGCCAGCGGCAGCACGAAGGTGACCGAGAACAGCATCAGCATGCCGCCCAGCACCGGGGCGATGACGAGGAGCCGGTTCAATCGGCGTTCCGCTCGGCGGGGCTCACGCGGGACGATCGTAGGGTGCTAGTCCCAGCGCTGCGGCAGCGGCTCGATGAAGCCCATCTTGCGCAGCATGTCGAGCGAGTCGTCGAGGCTGCGGTAGCTGTGGAGGGCCGCACGCAGCTCGCCGACGCTGCGGCGCCCGTCGACCAGCGCCAGCAGGGTGCGCAGCCGCCGCGGGATCGAGGCGTCGCTCGCGCGCGCCTCGTCGCGCCCGAGGCGGGTCTTGATGAAGACCTCGCTCTCGCGCATGACGGCGGGATCGCCGCCCAGGACGAGCTGCCAGGTCAGTGGACGCATCGACGACATGGCCGGCATGGTACGCCGTTCCGCGCCGCCGTTGCGCGGGCGGGCGGCACGCGCCGGCGCGGCGGCGTGATCGATGTCATCGAATCGCCGCGGCGGCGGCGCGCGCCTCTCAGAAGAAGCCCACCCCGACCTGGAACAGCTTCTCGACCTTGGGCACCAGGCGCTTGTTCTCGACGAAAACGATGACGTGGTCCTCGGAGCGGATCACGGTGTCGTGGTGGGCCATCACGACCTCGAAGCGCTGGGCATCGCGGCCGCCGCGCACCGGCGCCAGCGGCTCGCCGTCGGCGGCGCGCACGATCGCGCCGATGGTGGCGCCGCGCGGCAGGTCGATCTGCTCGACGCGCCTGCCCACCACCCTGGAGGACTTGGGATCGCCGTGCGCGACCGCCTCGAGCGCCTCGGCCGCGCCGCGCCGCAGCGAGTGCACCGCGACCACGTCGCCGCGGCGCACGTGCGCCAGCAGCTGGCCGATGGTGGTCTGCGAGGGCACGATCGCGATGTCGATGCGGTCGCCCTCGACCAGGTCGGCGTATGCCTGCCGGTTGATCAGCGCGATGGTACGGCGCACGCCGATGCGCTTGGCGAGCATGCACGACATGATGTTGTTCTCGTCGTCGGAAGTGAGCGCGATGAACAGGTCCATCTGCGCCACTCCCTCCTCGGTGAGCAGGTCCTCGTCGGTCGAGTCGCCGTGCAGGATCAGTGTCGAGGACGGCAGCTGCGTGGCGAGGTAGTTGCAGCGCACGCGGTCGGCCTCGATGATGCGCACGTGGTAGTCGCCGGCCAGGGCGCGCGCCAGGCGCAGGCCGATGTTGCCGCCGCCGGCGATCATCACGTGGCGCACCGGCTCGTCCATGCGCCGCAGGTCGGACAGGGCGGTGCGGATGTGCTGCGAGTCGGCGAGCAGGAACACCTCGTCGCCGGGCTCGATCTCGGTGTCGCCGTCGGGTGCGATCGGGCGGTCGTTGCGGAAGATCGCGACCACCCGCATGTCGATGTTCGGATGCGCCGCGCGCAGCTCGCGGATGGGCCGCGACACCAGCGGGCCGCCGGCATAGCTGCGTACCGCGATCAGGCTCGCCCGCCCACCGGCGAACTCGAGCACCTGCAGCGCCTCGGGGAACTCGATCAGCTTGATGAGGTAGTCGGTCACCGTCTGCTCGGGGCAGATCAGGTGATCGACGTAGAAGCCGCCGTCGCCGGTGAGCTCGGGGTTGCCCTGGAACTCCGGCGCGCGGATGCGCGCGATGCGCGTGGGCACGTTGAACACGCGCGCCGCGATGTGGCAGGCCACGAGGTTGGTCTCGTCGCGCGCGGCGGTGGCGATGAGCATGTCGGCGTCGTCGAGGCCCGCCTGGCGCAGCACCGGCACGTGGGTGCCGTTGCCGGGGACGGTGCGCAGGTCGAACTTGTCCTGCAGCTGCCGCAGCTGCGCCACGTCGGTATCGACGACGGTGATGTCGTTGCGCTCGGAAACCAGGTTCCCGGCCACCGACGCGCCGACCCGGCCGGCGCCCAGGATGACGATCTTCAACTGCCCTGCTTGCGGTAGGCGCCGCGCGACAGGTCGATGCCGAGCTGCTTGAGCTTGCGATAGAGGTGGGTGCGTTCGAGGCCGGTCTTCTCGGCCACGCGCGTCATGCTGCCGTGCTCGCGCGACAGGTGGTGCTCGAAGTAGGCGCGCTCGAAGGCGTCGCGCGCCTCGCGCAGCGGCAGCTCGAGCGGCAGCTCGCGCAGCATGATGCTGGCGGCGGTCGCTGCGCCGTGAGCGGCGGCGGCCGGCCCGATCGCCGGGCGGGCGACCGTGCCGGCGGACACGAAGCCGCTCGCCTCGGCCGCCGGCACCGCCGACAGGCCGCCGACGGCGGCCAGGGCGGCCTGCGGCTGGGCGGCGACGGCGGCTGCGCCGATGACCGGGATCGCGCCCACCGGCGCGCTCGCCTGGAAGCCCCCGGCGCCGGCGCGCATGGTGGCCACGGCGGGCGGCGGCAGCGGCGCGCCGGCACGATCGATTCCGGCGGGGCCGCGCCGCTGCAGGCCGGCCTCGACCGCCTTGAGCAGCTTCTGCAGGGTGATGGGCTTCTCGAGGAAGTCGTAGGCCCCGATGCGGGTGGCTTCCACCGCGGTGTCGATCGTCGCGTGGCCCGACATCATGATCACCGGCATCGTCAGCCTGCCGTTGCTGGCCCATTCCCGCAGCAGCGTGACGCCGTCGGTGTCGGGCATCCAGATGTCGAGCAGCACGAGGTCGAGCTCGTGGCCCTCGCGCAGCTGGCGCGCCTGCTGCGCACTCTCGGCCAGCATTACCGTATGTCCCTCGTCGCCGAGGATCTCGGAAAGCAGTTCGCGGATGCCGATTTCGTCATCCACCACCAGGATGTCCGCCATGGGTTGCTGGGTGCTCTCTAGCAGTCTGTTGCGATCAGGCGACGATTCTCCTCGCTTTTCGCCAGTTTGGTAAAGAGCACCGAGATCTGGGCCCCCACCGGCTTGCCTCCGGCATCGCCCCAATTGGCCACGTCGATGCGCGCGCCGTGCTCGTCGACGATCTTCTTCACGATCGCCAGCCCCAGGCCGGTGCCGCGCGGCTTGTTGGTGACGTAGGGCTCGAACACCCGCGCCAGCACCGCCGGCGCGAAGCCGCCGCCGTTGTCGCGCACCTGCACGCGCACGGCCGCGGCCCCGTCGGGCAGGACGAGCGCCTCGGTGACGAGCTCGATCTCGGGCTGCGCCGCGCGCTCGGTGGCCTCGATGGCGTTCTTCAGCAGGTTGTGCACCAGCTGGCGCAGCTGGGTGCGGTCGCCCAGCACCGGCGGCAGCGCCGCGGCGAGCTGCGGATGGATGGCGAAGCGCCCGCCCGCGGCCGCGTACAGGCGCAGCACGTCGTCGACCAGCGCGTTGAGGTCCAGCGGCGCCAGCCGGGCCGCAGGCAGGCGCGCATAGTCGCGGAACTCGTCGACCATCAGCTTGAGCGCCGAGACCTGGTTGACGATGGTCTGCGCGTTCTTGGCGAGCAGCTCGGCCTCGGCCGGCGGCAGCTTGTCGGCCAGCTTGTGGCGCATGCGCTCGGCCGCCAGCTGGATCGGCGTGAGCGGGTTCTTGATCTCGTGGGCGAGGCGGCGCGCCACCTCCGCCCATGCCACTGCGCGCTGCGCCGAGATCAGGCCGCTGATGTCGTCGAACACGATGACGTAGCCGACGCGCCGCTCGGGCAGGATCGAGCCGCGCGCGAGGATGGTCTGCTCGTCGCCCGCATCCGGGCCGCCGGAGCGGGGCTCGGGCAGGGCCACGGCGGCCGGCACGTCCGGCGACTGGGCGCCCGCCGGCGCATCCGGCGGCTGGCCGGCGCCGCCCGCCGGCGGCGAGGGCAGCACGAACTGGCGCTGCCAGCTCGAGGCGCCGGCGGCAGCCTGCTCGTTGAACGAGGCGCGGATGTCGGCCGCGATGCCGGCCAGGCGCGGCACCCCGGCGATGGGCTGATCGAGATGGCCCGCCAGCGACAGCCCCAGGATGCGCTCGGCGCCCGCGTTGGCGAGCGTGATGCGGAAGTCGGAGTCGAGCACCAGCACGCCGGCGGTGAGGTTGGCCAGCACACTCTCGAGCCGGGCATTGACGCGCTCGAGCTCGCGCTGGTTGCGCTCGACCTGCATGCGCGCGTCCTCGAGCTGGCGCGTCATCACGTTGAACGACTGGGTGAGCAGGCCCAGCTCGTCGCGCCCGGAGTAGTCCTTCACCGGACGGTAATCGCCCTCGGCCACCGCGCGCGTGCCGGCCGCGAGCATGGACAGCGGCCCGGTCAGCCAGCCCGAGAGCAGGAACGATGCAGCGATGGCCGAGAACACCGTGAGCAGGAAGATGAGCGTGAGCGTCACCCCGAAGATGCGCTGCAGGCCGCTGCGCGACAGCGACAGCTGCTGGAAGTCGCGCCGCCCCCGCTCGACGGCCTCGGCGTTCTCGGCCATCGCCGTGGGCACCGGCTGGATCAGCTGCAGGTAGCGGTTGTCGTCGGTGCGCTGCGCATCGGCGGTGATGGCCACGATCACGCGCAGCTTCAGGCCGGCCGGCTCGCCCTCGGCCGGCTCCACCGCCGCGTACTGGCGCGTGATACGCGCCTGGCGCAGCGCGCTCGAGGACGGCAGGTCGGGGACCAGCCGCCCGTACTGGCTGCCGCTGGTGGTGACGATGCGCCCGGTGCCCGAGGCGATCAGCGCGTCCTGCACGCCGACCTGGTCGCGCAGCCGGTTCAGCGTCGAGGGCCAGTCGGACTGCGGCGTGTCGGCCAGCTCGCGGGCCATGCCGCGCGCCTTCTGGCTGAGGTCGACCAGCAGCGAATCGAGCGCGGTGCGCCCGAGGGTCAGCCCCGACTCCAGCGCGCGCTCGACCGGCACCGCGAACCACGACTCGATCGAGCGGCCGACGAACTGCACGGACACCACGTAGATGAGCGCCACCGGCAGCACGGTCATGAGCGTGAACGACAGCGCCATGCGCGCCATCAGTCGCGTTCCGAACAGCCCGCGGCGATAGCGCAGCACCAGCCGCCGCAGCAGCTCGAGCACCAGCACGAACAGCCCCACCGCCAGGCCGACGGTCAGCCACAGCAGCATCGGGTACTGGCTCTCGAACAGCTGCGTGTTGGCGCTGGCCACCGCCAGCAGCAGCAGCAGGATCACCGCCAGCACGACCGAGCCGATCAGCGCGAAGCGCAGCAGGCGGCCTACTGCGCGCTTTTCGGGGTCGGCGGCGTGAACGTGAAACGCTTCCATTCCGACTGGGGGTTCCAGTCCCGGTTGGTGATCGCGTTGATCTGAAACGGCTTGGGCAGCTGCGAGGCGTCCAGCCGCAAGCGTACCTGAGCCAGGTAGCGCGTTCCGGGCGACACCTGAGAGGCCTCGAACACCCGCCAGTTGCGCACCATGGCCATGGCGCGGGTGGCCTCGTCGAGGGAATCGAAGTTCTCGGTGAGCCCGTCGAACCCGAGCCGGAACTGCCGGGTCAGCGCGTGATAGGCGAGGCGATAGACCAGCGAGCGCTCGACGACCCGCTCATCGGTCCACCACCAGCGCGGGCGGATCAGCTCGAACTCCAGCACGAAGTACAGCGCCACTCCGCGGCGCACCGCGTCCTCGAGCGAACGCGTGAGCGGCGGATCGAAGTCCGCCGAAAGCAGCCAGCTGTCGCCCGTGGAATTGAGCTCGAGCACGGACGGCGGGGACGGATCGGCAGCGCCGGCCGCCCAGGCTGTCGGCACGATTCCCCACAGCGTGAACGCCAACGCCAGCGCCGCGGCGAAACGGGCGATCAAGGGCGTTTTTCCAGCAGCGCGTAAAAGAATCCGTCATGGTCGCGCGCCGGCTCCGCGGTCGGCAGCAGCTGCGAGACAGGCTCGGCGGCAGCGGCCGAATCGAAGCGCCAGCGCAACGGGAGCCGGTCCGCATCGCGCCGACCGGTGAGGAAGCGATCGATCACCGACACGCCCTCGGCACGGAACACGGAACAGGTTGCGTAGAGCAATTTACCACCCGGCCGCAGCAGGGGCCAAAGCGCCTCGAGGATTTCCGATTGCCGGCGCGAAAGTGTCGCGAGATCGCTACGTCGTCGCAGCCAGCGAATGTCGGGGTGGCGGCGCACGATCCCCGAAGCGGTGCAGGGGGCGTCGACCAGGATGCGGTCGAAGGGCTGGCCGTCCCACCAGTCGGCGGGCCGGCGCGCGTCGCCCGCCTGCACCGACACCAGCCCTGCGGACGCATCGTCCAGGCGCAGCCGCGCGAGGTTCTCGCGCACCGGGCGCAGGCGCGATTCGTCCACGTCGAGCGCCGTCAGGCGGCAGCGGGCGAGCTCGAGCAGGTGGGTGGCCTTGCCCCCGGGGCCGGCGCAGGCGTCGAGGATGCGTTCGCCGTCGTGCGGCTCGAGCAGCGGCGCGGCCAGCTGGGCGCCGGCGTCCTGCACCGAGACCCAGCCCTCGTGCCAGCCCGGCAGCGCGTCCACGGCGCACGGTGCCTCGAGCACCAGCGCCTGCGGCCCGATGCGGCGCGCGGCGCGCCCGGCCTCGGCCAGCAGCGCCAAGTAGTCGTCGGGCGAGCCGCGCCGGCGGTTCACGCGCAGGGTCATCGGGGGCAGCGCGTTGCCGGCCTCCAGGATCGCCTGCCAGGCGTGCGGCTGCTCCTCGCGCAGCAGGTCCACCCACCACGGCGGAAAATTCCAGCGCGCCTCGGGCTCGCCCCGCGCAGCCGCCAGCAGCGCCGCGCGCTCGCGCGCGAAGCGGCGCAGCGTGGCGTTCAGGAAGCCGGCGGCGGCCGTGCCGCCCGGCTCGAGCCGCGCCGCGGCGACAGCCTGGTCGACGATCACCGCCTCGGCGCGTACCGGCTCGACCAGCTGCACGAGCGCGACCCACTGCAGCGCCGCCAGGCGCGCCGGCGGCGCCCGGCGATTCAGGCGCTGCGCCAGCGCGCGCGCCAGCCCGAGCCGGCGGCAGGCAGCGGAAGCGATGTCGCGGACCGCCGCGCGCGAGGCGGCCGGCAGCGGCGCATCGGCCGCCTCGAACACCCCCTCGAGCGCCGCCTGCAGCGAGCGCCCGCCGGCGAGCGCCTCGATCGCACGCGCCGCGGCGGCGAATTCGCGCGCCAGCGGCGCGCGCACAGGGGCGGCCGGGTTCACCCGCAATCGGCCCCGGCACGCCCCCCGGGCCGCGCAGCAGGTTCCTTCACGCGTTCACGCCATTGCGAGCAGGCGCTGCACCCGCTCCTCGGTGGACGGGTGGGTCGAGAACAGGCCGCGCAGCCCGCCCCCGGACAGCGGGTTCATGATCATCATCTGCGCGGTCTCGGGATGGCGCTCGGCGGCCTCCATGGGGATGCCCTGGGCATAGCGCTGGATCTTCTGCAGCGCCGAGGCGAGCGCGCGCGGATCGCCCGAGATCTCGGCGCCGCCGCGGTCGGCTTCGAACTCGCGGGCGCGCGAGATCGCCATCTGGATCAGCATCGCGGCCAGCGGCGCGAGCAGGGCCACGGCGATCGTCGCCACCGGATTGGCCGGCCGGCCGTTCTCGTCGCGCCCGCCGAAGAACATGGCGAAGTTCGCCAGCGCCGAGATGGCGCCGGCCATCGTGGCCGAGATGGTCGAGATCAGGATGTCACGGTGCTTGACGTGGGTGAGCTCGTGCGCCATCACGCCGCGCAGCTCGCGCTCGTTGAGCACGCGCAGGATGCCGGTGGTGGCGGCCACTGCCGCGTGCTCGGGGTTGCGCCCGGTGGCGAACGCGTTCGGCGCGTCTTCCTCGATCAGGTAGACGCGCGGCATCGGCAGACCGGCGCGCCCGGCGAGCTCGCGCACCATGCCGTAGAACTGCGGCGCGCTGGCCTCGTCGACCTCCCGCGCGTTGTACATCCGCAGCACCATCTTGTCGGAGAACCAGTAGGCGAAGAAGTTGCCGACCAGGCCGAACGCGAGCGCCATCAGCATGCCCTGCCGGCCGCCGATCACCATCCCCACGGCGCCGAACAACGCCATGATGCCGGCCATCAGGATCGCGGTCTTCATCCAGTTGAACATGTATCGGGTACTCCTCGTGCGTCTTGCGACGTTATCGTGTATTCCATATCGGGGTGGCGGGCGGCGCTGCAAGGGTAGCCCACCCGGGAACGCCGCCCGGGCGGCCGCTCACCGTTCGGCCGATCCCGCCTGCGTCGCGGCCAGCGTGACGAACCTTTCGCCGGGGCCGACCGGAAAGCCGCGCAGGAATTCCGCGCTCGTCAGGCGCCTGCTGCCGGGGCGCTGCAGCTCCAGCAGCTCCACCGCGCTGTCGCCGCAGGCGACCACCAGCCGGCCCGGAACGGCGGCCAGGACCGTGCCGGGGGCCGCCGGGGTGTCCGCCCCGGCGGCGGAGGCGCCCCCTGCGGTGCCCGGGGGATCCGCCCCGGCGGCCGGTGCGCCCGCCTCCGGATCGACGACGCGTGCCCGCCACACCTTGATCGGAACCTCCGGCGCGCGCTCGAGCGCGGCGACCGCCCCCGGCACCGGATCGAAGGCGCGGATGCGGTCGACGATGCGCCGCGCCGGCGCGTTCCAGTCGATCGCGGCCTGCGCCCGCGTGAGCTTGTCGGCGTAGGTGGCGCCGGCCTGCGGTTGCGGCTGCGCATGCAGCGTGCCGGCCGCCAGGCGCGCCAGCGCCGTGACGATCGCCTGCGCGCCCAGCCGCGCCAGGCGATCGTGCAGGCTGGCGCCGTTGTCGTCGGGGCGGATGGGCTCGCGCTCGACGAGCAGCATCGGCCCGGTGTCCAGGCCTTCGTCCATCTGCATGATGGTGATGCCGGTCTCGGCGTCGCCGGCCTCGATGGCGCGCTCGATGGGCGCGGCGCCGCGCCAGCGCGGCAGGAGCGAGGCGTGGATGTTCAGGCAGCCGAGGCGCGGCGTGCTCAGCACCTCCGGGGGCAGGAGCAGGCCGTAGGCGGCCACCACCATCACGTCGGGGCGCGCCGCCCGCAGCCGCGCCTGCGCGTCGGCATCGCGCAGGCTGCGCGGCTGCTCGATCGGCCAGCCGCGTTCGCGCGCCAACTGCTTGACCGGGCTCTCCTGCAGGGCGCGGCCGCGGCCGGCCGGCTTGTCGATGCGCGTGAGCACCAGCACGATGCGGTGGCCGGCGGCGGCGATCGCCTCGAGCGCAAGGGCGGCGAACGCCGGCGTGCCGGCGAAGGCGACGTCGAGCGCCGCGGTCGCGGGCCGCGCGGCAGCTTCACTCACGCGTTCAGGCGACGTTGCGCTCGGCCTTCAGCAGCCGGTTGCGGATGCGCGATTGCTTCAGGCGCGACAGGTACTGCACGAACACCCGGCCGTTCAGGTGGTCGATCTCGTGCTGCACGCATACCGCCAGCAGGCCGTCGGCCTCGAGGGTGAAGGGCTGGCCGTGCTCGTCGAGCGCGCGCACCGTGACGCGGTCGGGCCGCTCGACCTCGTCGTAGATGCCGGGCACCGACAGGCAGCCCTCTTCGTAGACCTTGGTGTCCTCGCTGCTCGCGACGATCTCCGGGTTGATGAACACGCGCAGCGCATCGCGGCTCTCGGAGACGTCGAGGACGATCACCCGCAGGTGCACGTCGACCTGCGTGGCCGCCAGGCCGATGCCCGGCGCCTCGTACATGGTCTCGGCCATGTCGCGCACCAGCTGGCGGATGCGCTCGTCGACCACCTGCACCGGCTCGGCGACCCGGTGCAGGCGGGGGTCGGGGTAGCGAAGGATGTTCAGTACGGCCATCGGGAACTATCTACCGTCCGTAGACTGGTGCAGGCGGGTTTGCTTGCGGCGTCCATACATTAGGCGGCAGAATCCACCGCGACTCGCAAAGACCATGTCGGGATCGATCCGCTCGAATCAAGGCGCCGGGCCCTCTCGGCGAAACGGCGCTTCATCCATGAAAAAGTTTAGCACGCAGATCCTGGCATTCGCCGTGGCGCTGGCAGCCACCCTCGGGGCGACGGCGCTCGCGCAGACCACCCCGCCGCTGGAGCTCGCGAAGGACGCGCCCGACCGCTACATCGTGGTCAAGGGCGACACGCTGTGGGACATCTCCGGCCGCTTCCTGAAGAAGCCGTGGCGCTGGCCCGAGATCTGGCAGCTCAACCGGGAGCAGATCCGCAACCCGCACCTGATCTATCCGGGCGACGTGGTCTACCTCGACACCAGCGGCGCCTCGCCCAGGCTGCGCCTGGGCCGCGCGGGCGGGGTTGGGGCCGGCGCGGGCGCCGACGGCGCCGACGGGCTGCCCAGCGAGAGGCTCGGGCCGCGGGTGCGTGCGCAGGCGATCACGGGCGACGCCATCCCGACCATCGACTCGACCGCGATCGAGGCGTTCCTGAACCGCACGCTGGTCGTCGACGAGGCAGGCATGGCGACGCATCCGCGCATCGTGGCCACGCAGGAAGGCCGCGTCTACCTCGGCCGCGGCGAGATCGCCTATGCGCGCGGCATCGCCGACGACACGGTCGGCGAATGGCAGGTGTACCGCTCGGCCAAGCCGCTGCTCGACCCGGATACCCGCAAGCCGATCGCCTACGAGGCCCTGTTCGTGGGCACGGCCAAGCTCGAGCGCAGCGGCGATCCGGCCACGCTGCGCATCGTGTCCACCAACGAGGAGATCGGCGTAGGCGACCGGCTCGTCCCGGCCGAGCGGGCGCTGCCCGTCACCTATGCGCCGCGCCCGCCCGAGTCGCAGGTGAGCGGCCGCATCGTGGCGGTCTATCGCGGCGTCACGCAGGTCGGACGCAACAACGTGGTGGCCCTGAACCTCGGCAAGGAAGCGGGGCTCGAGATCGGCAACGTGCTGGCCATCAACCAGCTCGGCCAGACGGTCAGCGACCGCACCAGCGGAAAGTCCGAGAAGATCAAGCTTCCGGATGAGTCGATCGGCCACCTCCTCGTCTTCCGCACCTTCGATAAGATCGCATACGGCCTGGTGATGGACGCGTCGCACCCGATCGCGGTCGGCGATACCGTCTCCAATCCCTGACGTCCACCCGTAGCGATCCTGCATGCCGCTTTGCGCGGCGGCGCGCGAAGAGCGCGCCGCCTGGCTTCGTCTGGTCCTCACGCCCGGTCTCGGCGCGGCCCCGATCCGCCGTCTGCTCGAGACGTTCGGGCTGCCCGAGGACATCCTCGCGGCCGGCCGGGCCAGGCTGGCGGCCGTGCTCGGTGCGCCTTGCGCCCAGGCGCTGCTCGCCGGCGACGAAGCCCGCGAGACGCGCATCGCGGAGGCCCTGGCCTGGGCCGAGCACGAGGCACACCACCTGGTCGCGCTGGCCGACGAGGCCTACCCGCCGCGCCTGCTGGGCATCGGCGATCCGCCCGCGCTGCTGTTCGTGCGCGGCGATCCGGCGCGCCTGTCGCGGGCCTCGCTGGCGATCGTCGGCAGCCGCCACGCCACGCATGCCGGCCTGGATCATGCCCAGGCGTTCGCCCGCGCGCTGGCCGACCGGGGCCTGCAGATCGTCAGCGGGCTGGCGCAGGGCATCGACGCCGCCGCCCACCGCGGCGCGCTGCAGGGCGCCGCGGGCACGCTCGCGGTGGTGGGCACCGGCGTCGACCTGGTCTATCCGCCGGCGCACGTCGCGCTCGCCGACGCGATCGCGCGGCACGGCGCGATCGTGTCCGAGCTGCCCCTGGGCACCCAGGTGCGCAGCGCCAACTTCCCCCGCCGCAACCGCCTCATCGCCGGCCTGTCGCTGGGCACCCTGGTGGTCGAGGCGGCCCGCCGTTCGGGCTCACTGATCACCGCCCGGCTGGCCGCCGAGTTCGGGCGCGAGGTGATGGCCATCCCCGGCTCGATCCACTCGCCGCTCGCCAAGGGCTGTCACCAGCTGATCCGCGACGGCGCGAAGCTGGTGGAGTCGGCCGAGGACGTGCTGGTCGAGCTGCGCGGCCAGATGGCGGCCGCGGCATCGGACGATGCATCGCCCGCGCCGGGCGATACGGCACTTGCGGCGGCCGATGCCCGGCCTGTACGGGGCGATACCACAGGCGTGCCGAACCATGCCACGCCTGCGCCCCGGCCGGCCGGCGCCGGGCAGGCCGTCCTGCTCGCGGCGCTCGGCTGGGATCCTGTCGATCCCGACACCTTGGCCGCGCGCAGCGGCCGCCCCATCGGCGAGGTCACCGCCGGGCTGCTGGCGCTCGAGCTGGCCGGGGCCGTCGAGCGCCGGCCCGACGGGCGCTACGTGCGCACCGGCCGCTGAGGCGGGCAGGCGCCAGCCCCAAGCCCGGCCCGCGGCTGGTCTCAGGGCCGGCCCCGGGACCGTTCCCGGGCGCCGCCCGACCGTCGGAGGTCGGCCGCACGGCCGATCCCCGGCTTGCTTCCGATCGCGGGCGCCACTTATGATTGGCGCCCCTTCAGGAACGGCCGTTGCCTGCGCCGCCCGACCCGGACGCCCATGAGCAAAGCGCTGATCATCGCCGAGAAACCCTCCGTGGCCGCCGACATCGCGCGCGCCCTGGGCGGCTTCACTCGCCATGGCGACTATTTCGAGAGCGACGACTACGTGTTGTCCTCCGCGGTCGGCCACCTGGTGGAGATCGCCGCCCCCGAGCAATACGAGGTCAAGCGCGGGAAGTGGTCGTTCGCCCACCTGCCGGTGATCCCGCCCCATTTCGACCTGCACCCGATCGCCCGCAGCGAGGACCGGCTCAAGCTGCTCACCCGCCTGATCAAGCGCAAGGACGTCGAGCGGCTCATCAACGCCTGCGACGCGGGACGCGAGGGTGAGCTGATCTTCCGGCTCATCGTGCAGCACGCCAGGGCGAAGCAGCCGATCCAGCGCCTGTGGCTGCAGTCCATGACGCCGGCGGCGGTGCGCGAGGCCTTCGGACGGCTGCGCGACGACGCCCAGATGCTGCCGCTGGCCGATGCGGCGCGCTGCCGCTCCGAGGCCGACTGGCTGGTCGGCATCAACGGCACGCGCGCCATGACCGCGTTCAACTCGCGCGACGGCGGCTTCTACCTGACCACCGTGGGCCGGGTGCAGACCCCCACGCTGACCATCGTGGTCGAACGCGAGGAGCGCATCAAGCGCTTCGTCCCGCGCGAGTACTTCGAAGTCCACGCCACCTTCCAGGCCGAAGCGGGCGCTTACGAAGGGCGATGGATCGACCCGGCCTTCAAGCGCCCGGAGGGCGACGCGGACGCGCGCCCCGAGCGGCTGTGGGAGCGCGGGCGCGCCGAAGCCATCGTCGAGCGCTGCCGCGACAAGCCGGGGCGGGTCAGCGAGGAGTCCAAGCCCGCCACCCAGCTGTCGCCGGCGCTGTTCGACCTCACCAGCCTGCAGCGCGAGGCCAACGGCCGGTTCGGCTTCTCGGCGCGCACCACGCTGTCGATCGCGCAAGCGTTGTACGAGCGGCACAAGGTGCTGACCTACCCGCGCACCGATTCGCGCGCCCTGCCCGAGGACTACCTGGCCACGGTCCGCTCGACGCTCGGCGTGCTCGAGGGCGAGCGCGCCTACGCGCCCTTCGCCCGTCAGGTCCTGGCCAAGGACTGGGTCCGCCCCAACAAGCGGGTGTTCGACAACTCGAAAGTGTCCGATCACTTCGCCATCATCCCGACCCTGCAGGCGCCGCGGGCCGGCGCGCTGTCGGAGGCCGAGCAGAAGGTCTACGACCTGGTGGTGCGGCGCTTCCTGGCGGTGTTCTTCCCGGCCGCCGAGTACCTCGTCACCACCCGCATCACGGTGGTCGAGGGCGAGTCGTTCAAGACCGAAGGCCGGGTGCTGGTCAACCCTGGCTGGCTGGCCATCTATGGCCGCGAAGGGACTGGCGACGACACGCTGGTGCCGGTCGCACCCAACGAGCAAGTGCTCACTCGCGAAATCGAGGCGCTGGTGCTGGCCACCAAGCCGCCGGCGCGCTACACCGAGGCGACCCTGCTGTCGGCCATGGAAGGCGCCGGCAAGCTGGTCGAGGACGACGAGCTGCGCGAGGCCATGGCCGAGAAGGGGCTGGGCACGCCGGCCACGCGCGCGGCGATCATCGAGGGCCTGATCGCCGAGAACTACCTGGTGCGGGAAGGCCGCGAGCTGGTGCCGACCACCAAGGCGTTCCAGCTGCTCACCCTGCTGCGCGGCCTCGGGGTGACCGAGCTCACCGCGCCCGAGCTCACCGGCGAATGGGAATACAAGCTCGCGCAGATGGAGCGCGGCCGCCTGCAGCGCGGCGACTTCATGCGCGAGATCGCCGACATGGCGCGCCAGATCGTCGAGCGGGCAAAGAACTACCAGGCCGACACGGTGCCGGGCGACTACGCGACGCTGCAGACGCCCTGCCCCAAGTGCGGCGGCGTCGTGCAGGAGAACTACAAGCGCTACACCTGCACCCGCTGCGACTTCTCGATCACCAAGATCCCCGGCGGGCGCCAGCTCGAGGTGGCCGAGGCCGACCAGCTGCTGCGCGAGGGCACGATCGGCCCGCTGCAGGGCTTTCGCAGCCGTCTCGGCCGGCCGTTCGCCGCCATCCTCAAGCTCACCCCCGAGCACAAGCTCGAGTTCGACTTCGGCCAGTCCGACGACGACAGCGGCGAACCGGTGGATTTCGGCGACCAGCAGCCCCTGGGTGCCTGCCCGAAATGCGGCTCGCGCGTGTTCGAGCACGGCATGAGCTACGTGTGCGAGAAGTCCGTCGGCCCCGCGCGCAGCTGCGATTTCCGCAGCGGCAAGGTCATCCTGCAGCAGGAAGTGTCGCGCGAGCAGATGGGCAAGCTGCTCGCCGAAGGCCGCACCGACCTGCTGCAGGGCTTCGTGTCGGCGCGCACGCGGCGCAAGTTCAAGGCCTACCTGGTGCGCGGCGCCGACGGCAAGATCGGCTTCGAATTCGAGCCGCGGCCGGCGCGCGCGCCGGCCAAGGGGCAGGCTGCCGGCGCCGACGCTGGCAGCGGGGAGCTGCCCGCCTCCAGGCCTGCGGCGAGCAAGCCGCCGGCCAAGAAGGCGGCCGCTACCGCGGAGAAGACGAAAGCGAAGGCCGCTGCGCCGAAGACGGCTGCGTCGAAGGCTACGGCGCCGAAGGCCGCTGCACCGAGGGCCGCTGCGGAGTCGAAACCCGCGGCGGGATCGAAGCCTGCTGCCGGATCGAAGAGCGCCGCGGGGTCGGTGCACGCCGCGGGATCGAAGGCGGCCAAGGCATCGAAAGCCGCCAAGGGATCGCAGGCCGCAGCGCGATCCGCGGCGGATCGCAAGCCTTCCCCGGCCGGCACGGCTCCCCGGGCAGCGGCCGGAGCAGCCGCCCGGGGAGCCTCCCCGCGCACGGCGAAGCCGACGCGACGCTAGCAGCAGCGCCTCCTCGCAGGCGCTTCAAGATCCCGGTGGTTCGACCGGCGTGCCCGGCGCCGAACCAGGAAAACCGACAGTACACTGAATTGTTTACCGCTCGGGGAAAAGACAGTACCCTGTACATCTCCTGCCTCCCGCAGAGGCCTGTCGCATGCCGTCCGAGGAAATGCTGATGCTCAAGCCCGGCCACCTCATCCGGCGGGCGCAGCAGATCGCCGTCGCGGTGTTCATGGAGGAGTGCGGCCACTTCGACGTCACGCCCGTGCAGTACGCGGCGCTGGCGGCGATCGCGCAGCAGCCCGACATCGACGCGACGCGCCTGTCGCTGCTGATCGCGCTCGATCGCTCGAACACCGGCAGCGTGCTGGAACGCCTCGAGGCCAAGTCGCTGGTGCTGCGCCACACCAGCCCGGCCGATCGCCGCGTCAAGCTGCTGCGCCTGAGCGCGGCCGGCCAGGCGCTGCTGCGCCAGCTCGACGAAGCCGTCGAGCGCGCCCAGCAGCGCATCGTCGCCCCATTGCGCCCGGCCGAGCGCAAGCTCTTCATCCGGCTGCTCGCGCAGCTGGTCGAATCGAACAACGCGCTCTCGCGCGCACCCGCCGGCGGCATCGCCTGAACGCGAGCCGCCGGCCCCATCCCTGGCAACGGACGACTTCCATGACACAGCAAACAGTCCTCATCTGCGGCGGCGGAATCGGCGGCCTCGCCGCGGCGCTGGTGCTCGCACGCGACGGCTACCGCGTCGAGGTGTTCGAGCAGTCCGATGCCTTTCGCGAGATCGGCGCCGGCATCCAGATCGGGCCGAACGCATTCCGCATGTTCGAGCACCTCGGGCTGACCGCCGCGATCGACCGGGTCGCCTACTACCCGGGCAACCTGTGCATGCGCGACGTGCGCACCGGCGAGGTGGTGGCGACGGTGCCGGTGTCGGCGCAGGCCAAGGGCAGCTACGGCTATCCGTACGGCGTGATCTACCGTGCCGACCTGCACTCGGTGCTGCTGGACGCCTGCCAGTCGCTGCCCGCGGTGGGCCTGCACACCCGCGCCAAGATCGAGCGGTTCGAGCACGATGCCGGCGGCGTGTCGCTCGCGCTGGCCGACGGCCGCCGGTTCGAGGGCGCCGCGCTGATCGGCGCCGACGGCCTGTGGAGCACCGTGCGCCAGGCGATCGTCGGCGACGGCCCGCCGCGCGTCTCCGGCCACGTCGCCTATCGCGCGGTGCTGCCGATGAGCGAGGTGCCCAAGCACCTGTACAGCCCCGACGTCGTGCTGTGGGGCGGCGAGAAGACCCACCTCGTGCACTACCCGCTGCGCCGCGGCGAGCTGTACAACCTCGTCGCGGTCTTCCACAGCGATCACTACGAGGAAGGCTGGAACATCTTCGGCGATCCGCACGAGCTCAACGAGCGCTTCGCCGACGCGGTCGGGCCGGTGCGCGAGCTGCTGGGCAAGATCGAGACGTGGAAGATGTGGGTGCTGTGCGACCGCGATCCGGTGAGGAACTGGTCACAGGGCCGCGTCACGCTGCTGGGCGACGCCGCGCACCCGATGCTGCAGTACCTGGCGCAGGGCGCGTGCATGGCGATCGAGGACGCCGCCGTGCTCGGCGCCGCGCTGCGGCGCGCCGAGGGCGACTTCGGCCGCGCCTTCGAGGAGTACCAGCGCGTGCGCTACCTGCGCACCGGCCGCGTGCAGCTCACCGCGCGCTTCTACGGCGACATCTACCACGCCTCGGGAGTGGCGCGCGAGCTGCGCAACAAGATGTTCCAGTCCGGCGCCGAGTCCGCCGGCTTCGCCGGCCTGGGCTGGCTGTACCAGGGCGTCGACCCCGAAACCGTATTTGCCTGAACGCGCGAATGAACCTGCTGCGCGTCCCGATCTCGCGCCTGCGATGCTCGCCGTACCCCCACGGCGCGACCTCGGGCCGCTCGCTACGGTTCCTTCGCGCGTTCTGAGAATTCAATGGAGGCCATCGTGAACCACCCCACCGAACTACGCGCCCGCCTCTATGCCGACATGGATCCGGCCAATCTCACGCCGCTGTGGGAGTCGCTGCATGCGCTGGTGCCCCGGCAGCCGCGCTCGCCGAGCGTGCCGGCGCTGTGGCGTTACGACGAGGTGCGGCCGTTCCTGATGCGCGCCGGCGAGGTGATCACCGCCGAGGAGGCGATCCGGCGCGTGCTGATCCTGGAGAACCCCGGGCTGCGCGGCCAGTCGGCGATCACGCAGTCGCTGTATGCCGGGCTGCAGCTGATCCTGCCCGGCGAGGTCGCGCCCAGCCACCGCCACACCGCCACGGCGCTGCGCTTCGTGGTCGAGGGCGAAGGCGCCTTCACCGCGGTCAACGGCGAGCGCACCACGATGCGGCCGGGCGACTTCATCATCACGCCGAGCTGGACCTGGCACGATCACGGCAACGAATCGGACCAGCCGGTGGTCTGGCTCGATGCGCTCGACATCCCGACGCTGCGCCTGCTCGATGCCGGCTTCGCCGAAGACTACGGCGCCGCGCAGCAGCCCGTGCTGCGCAGCGAAGGCAGCAACTTCGCGCGCTTCGGCTCGAACATGGCGCCGATGGCGCATGACGCCGAGACCGACCCGCACGGGGCCACCTCGCCGCTGTTCTGCTATCCCTACGCCCGTTCGCGCGAGGCCCTGGCGCGGCTGCGCCGCGATGCGCCGGTCGATCCGTGGGACGGCGTGAAGCTGCGCTACGTGAATCCGGCCACCGGGGGCTGGCCCACGCCCACGCTGGCCACCTTCCTGCAGCTGCTGCCGGCCGGCTTCGAGGGCAAGGCGTGGCGCCAGACCGACGGCGCAGTGTTCAGCGTCGTCGAGGGCCGCGGGCGCGCCGTCATCGAGCGCGACGTCGACGGCCAGGTGCACCGCAGCGTGTTCGAGTTCGGCCCGCGCGACCATTTCGTCGTGCCGTCATGGCATTGCTGCCGCCTGGCCGCGAGCGAGGATACAGTACTGTTCAGCTTTTCCGACCGGCCGATCCACAGCGCGCTCGGCGTGCTGCGCCAGGAACGCCTGGATTGAAGAAGGGAGAATGCCCGTGGCCTACGCCGTTCCCGTGCCCGAGATCACGTCGCTGCCCATCGCCGGTAGCGCCGAGCGCTTTCCGGTCCATCGCGTCTACTGCGTCGGGCGCAACTACGAGGCGCATGCCCGGGAGATGGGTTTCACCGGCCGCGAGCCGCCGTTCTTCTTCCTGAAGCCGGCCGACGCGGTGGTGCCGGTGCCCGCCGGCGCCACCGGCGAGATCGCCTACCCGCCGCTCACCCGCGACCTGCACCACGAGATCGAGCTGGTGGTGGCCATCGGCAAGGGCGGGCGCGACATCGCGGTGGCCGATGCGTCGGGCCACATCTACGGCTACGCCATCGGCCTCGACATGACGCGCCGCGACCTGCAGAGCGACATGAAGAAACAGGGCCGGCCGTGGTGCATCGGCAAGGCCTTCGACCAGTCCGCGCCGATCGGCCCGATCACCCCCATCGCCGCCAGCGGCGAGCTCACCCGCGGGCGCATCGCGCTCACCGTCAACGGCCAGCCGCGCCAGGCGAGCGACATCTCGCAGCTCATCTGGAGCGTCTCCGAGGTGATCGCGCACCTGTCGACGGCCTGGGACCTCGCCCCCGGCGACCTGATCATGACCGGCACCCCCGAAGGCGTGGCCGCGGTGGTGCGCGGCGACCGCATGCACGGCGAGATCGAGGAGCTCGGCTCGCTCGACGTCACGGTGCGCTGAAGGCGCGGGCGCACCGCCGTACCGACCCGACGACCCGACGACCCGACCATGGCCGCCGTCAGCATCTCCACGCTCACCGAGCCGGCCCGCTCGGTGCCGCTCCACGGTGAGTACGACGTCGTCGTGCTCGGGGGAGGCCCCGCCGGCATCATGGCCGCGGCGGCGGCCGGGCGCGCCGGCGCGCGGGCGCTGCTGATCGAGCGCTACGGCTTTCTCGGCGGCATGGGCACGGCGGCCGGCGTCACCAACTTCTGCGGCCTGCACGCCAACGTCCACGGCGAGATCCGCCAGGTGGTGAACGGCCTCACCGACGAGCTGCTCGAGCGCATGCGCCGGCTCGACGGCCTGAACGAGCCGCACCTGATCTTCGGGCGCATCCACGCCCAGGCCTACGACATGTCGGCCTACAAGTGCGCCGCCGACGACCTGCTGGCCGCCAGCGGCGTCTCGGTGCTGTACCACGCGCTCGGCTCGAACCTCACCCGGCACGAGGACGGCCGGCTCGACGCGCTGTTCGTCGAGACGCGCTCGGGGCGCCGCGCGGTCCGCGCGCGGGTGTTCGTCGACTGCTCCGGCGACGGCGACCTCGCCCACTGGGCCGGCGTGCCCATGGAGTACGGCGACGGCCGCGGCAACGCGCTGTATCCGACGCTGATGTTCCGTCTCGGCGGCGTCGACGCGGCGCGCGCCGGCGACGCCTGGCGCACCATCCCCGCCGTGATGGACGATGCCGCTCGCCAGGGCGCGTTCGCGTTCCCGCGCCGCGGCGCGATCGTGCGGCCGCAGAAGAACCCCTTCGAGTGGCGGGTCAACGTCACGCAGCTCAAGAACGCCGACGGCTCGGCCGTCGACGGCACCGACGCCAGCGAGCTGTCGGCCGCGGAGATCGAGGGCCGGCGCCAGATCACCTCCTACGTGGCCTTCCTGCGCACGCGGGTGCCCGGCTTCGAGCGCTGCTACGTGCTCGACATCGCCACCCAGCTCGGCATCCGCGAGACGCGGCGCATGGTCGGTCAGTACCTGCTCACGCGCGAGGACATCACCGGCTGCGCCGATTTCGACGACGCGATCGGCGTCAACGGCTGGCCGCTCGAGATGCACGTGGCCGACGACGTGCAGTGGATCTGGCCGCCCAAGGACTCGCGCGGCTACAACCAGCTGCCCTACCGCATGCTGCTGCCGCCCCGCAACGGCGCCTCGCCGGGCAACCTGCTGGTGGCCGGACGCTGCGCCTCGATGACCCACGAAGGCCAGTCGGCGGCGCGGGTCTCGGGCGCCTGCCTGGTGATGGGCGAAGCGGCCGGCAACGCCGCCGCGATGGCGCTCGCCCGCGACGGCGCCGTCCACGAAGTGGATCCGGCCGCGCTGCGCGACAAGCTGCTGCGCGACGGCGTCTTCCTCGGCGGGCGCTTCCAACGCTAGAACGTGCGAATGAGCCGCAGGTTCTGGCCGCGTGCATGGGGCCGGCGCTTCCCCGGCTGCGATCCCTGCCCACGCCGCGGGCGCCGCCCGCCCTTTTGCCGACTCCGCGCGGCGGCCTGCGCCCCCTGACCGGCCCGGCGACGGTATGCTTGCGGGCATGGTCTGCACGCATCCCGCCTCCGTCGATACCGACTGGGTGTTCGGCTACGGCTCGCTGATCTGGAACCCCGAGATCGACTTCGAGCACGCCGCGCTGGCGCGCCTGCACGGCTACCACCGGGCCTTCTGCATCGCCTCGCTGCACTACCGCGGCACGCCCGAGCGGCCCGGCGTGGTGCTCGGGCTCGACCGCGGCGGCAGCTGCATCGGCGTGGTGTTCCGGCTGCGCGCCGAGACGCGCACCGCCTCGATCCGGCACCTGTACGAACGGGAGATGCCCGACTGGCAGGAGCGGGTCTACCGGCCCCTGGTGGTCGAGGTGCGAATGCCCTGCGGCCGGCTCGTGCCCGCGCTCACCTTCGTGGCCGACCGCCGCCAGCCCTCCTACCGCCGGCTCACCGACGAGGAGATCCTCGCCCGCCTCGAAGGCTGCAGCGGCCTGCGCGGCGCCAACCGCGACTACGCCGTCAACACCTGGCACGCGCTCGAAGCGCGCGGCGTGCACGACGCGCGCCTGGCGCGCCTGGTGCGGCGGCTGACCGCCACGCACGCCGCGGCGTCAGCCGCGACACCCGAGCCGCAGCAGGCCTGCCCCGCCTGACCGCCCTGAGCGTTCGGCGCGGCCGAGGGTCGGCACGCTCATTGCCGAAGCGGCGAGCTGAAGCTCACGACGATGTTGACACGAACGTTGACACAGGTCATGAATGTCGATACATTGGTATCAACACAAATCGGGATTGCAGATGAGCACTTCAGCAGGACAGATCAGCGCGTGGGGCAACGGCCTTGCATTGCGGCTCACCAAGCCGATGGCCAAGCTCGCGGGTGTGGCCGAAGGCTCGCCCGTACGCGTCACGGTCAAGCCTGGCCGCATCGTCATCGAGACCGAAACCGAGCCCACGCTGGACCAGATGCTTGCGGCCTTCGATCCAAAGAAGCACGGCGGAGAAGCAATGGCCGGCGGCGCGGTAGGTGTGGAGGCGTTTGCCAATGGCGACGCGTAGATCCGCACTTTGGGTTCCCGAGCGGGCGGAGATCATCTTCATCCAGTACAACCCGGCAGCCGGTGAAGAAATGCCTGACGACCATCCGATGCTGGTAATTTCGACCAAGGCGTTTGCCGAACGCACGAGCATCGTCGTGGGCTTCCCGATGACACACGCCGAACGACATGCCGACAACCCGTTCGCTATCGCGGCTCCGGGCGCCAAGGGTGAGCCTGGCTACCTGCTGACCCATCAGCCGAAGTCTTTCGACTGGCGCGCGCGCAACGCGCGACCGCACCCGTGGGGCACCGGTCACACCAAGCTGCTCGCCGCTGCCCTCAAGCGATTCGATGCCGTGTTCGGCATCTGCAATCACTGACCAGACCTCGCGAAGCCCGGCACCTTTCGGCTGCTGCCGCCGCCCGCCAGGCGCGCTGCGCTGGCGCGCGACTACGCGCAGATGCGGGCGATGTTCCTGTCGGCGCCACCTGGCTTCGAGGCGGTCCTCGACATCCTGGATGAAGCCGAGCGACGGCTCAACGCGCGCTGACTACATGGAAGACCCATCTTGGTGGGCGGCCCCCACGGCTTGGTCGGGATGTCGCGCTGGCCGCCGAGCAGTTTGGCGGCGGCGCGGAAGTGGCCGATGTTGGTCATGCAGCTGCCGATGAAGGCCTCGTCGACCCTGGTGCCGGCCACTTCACGGAGCAGCTTGGCGCCGTCGGGATCGTTGGGGCAGCAGAGCACGGGCTCCTTGAACTCGGCGAGGTCGAACTCGGCGGGTGCCCGAAGCCGGCTTCCTCCATCAAATGTGGGACGGACATGAATCGTCCTCGGCAGCTTCGGCCCACCGTTCGGTGGGTGACATGCTGCCTATGCACGACAGGCGCTCTCGCCGACCCCTTGATCTCCTTCACCGGCACGAGCCGCGTCGAAAGTGGCGTCGGGCTTAGCGATAGTCAGACTTTGGCAGTGGGCTGGTCCCAGAGTTCGAGCTCAAGCAACGTGACGTTGAGCGCCGCTATCCGGACGGATGATCTACTCACGACCGGAAATTGGTACGTGACAACGGCAATCGGTCCCACCGCGACGGAAGCCGACGTCGTCTTTTCGGGTAGCTATAGCCCCGTCCCGCGCTCCTCTTGGGGCGTTACCGTCGATACTGTCCAGCGAACCTTGCTGGGCTCGGGCCTGCACTTTGATCCAGGTACCTACTACCTCGTACTCGTCGGCCCGCCCAACTGGAATTGGTGGGCCATGGGGCGACCAGATCCTACGATAACGCTTGCTCCGGGATTCACGATTGGAAACTACTACGTGGCGTCTGTTCCTTGGGCTATCACGTTGAATCCATTTGCCCCGGAAAATAGCGGCGCCCGTTACATATTCGAGATGGAATCGGTCGACCGTGCCGTGCCGCTGCCATCGACACTGCCGATGGCCGCAACGGGGCTGCTGGCGCTGTCCCTGGCTCGTCGGCGCAGCGTCCCGGCGTTGCAACACTGAGCCGCATCACGATCGTATGCGGCGCCCGCTCGGAAATTGGTGCACCCCTCGCTCATTGCCGAAGCGGCGACGCGAGACTCATGACGAGCTTCACCAGTTCGCTTTGCCGGTTCATGCCGGTCTTGCGGTAGATCGCGTCGAGGTGGCTCTTCACCGTCGAGCGGGCCACCCCCAGGATGTCCGCGACGGCGGCAAGCGTGTGTCCGTTCAGCAGCTGCGCGAGGACCAGCGTCTCGCCGGAGGTGAGGGCGAACTGCACCGCGGCCGACGAGATGGGGGTCTTCAGCGCCGCTTCGGGTGCGCGCAGAAGAAGCAGCACGGGACCTTCGAGACCCTGGTTCGCCGCGTCCAGCGACGCCCAATTGGCATGAAGGGCATCCCCGGCCTTGTCGACCAGCCGGGCATCGAGCCCGCGATGGCGGATGCGGCCTTCCGTCGAAGAGAGCGTGTCGAGCAGATTCACGGCTTCGCGGGTGACGCCGAGCAGTCGGCCCTCGTGCTCTCGAATGATCCGGGCTTTCGCCAGCTCCGCGTCCGCCGCCTCGTTGCGAAACAGGATCGTGCCGTCTGCTTCGATGATCAGCGCAGCGTCGCGCAATGCATCGAGCGCGGCGTGGAGCGTTTCCGCTTCGACGCGCCTGCGCCCGAGCAGGCCGGCGATGTCGAGCGAGCGCTTGAGGTGCGGCAGCAGCAGGCGAAGGAGTTCGATGTCCTTGTCCGTATACGCACCCTTGACCCGGTCCCCGAAGATGCCCAGCGCCGTGAAGGTCGTCACCGTGCGCGTGAGCGCCCCGGCGAGGCAGTCGTAGTAGCCGCGCTCGGCGAAGCAGGTGATCCAGTAGCGGCTCCGGTGAAACGCCGCGACGTCGATGTGTCGCGTCATGCAAGTGGGCTCGCAGAGCGGCAAGGTCAGGCCGAAGGGAAGCGTGGGATTGAGCGAAGCATTCGCCTGCATGAGCTCGGCGAGATCCGGCGGCTGGTTCCAGGCCGCGGCGAAGGTCTGCTGCCCCTGGATCGGGTCGGCGGAGATGACGGTGGCCATCGCTCCGCCGAGCGATTCGGTGATCTCGCCCAGGACATCCGTCCATAACGTCACGTCGAGCGCGCAATCGTAGACGCGACCGACGAGATTGCTGAAGGCCTCATCCGGCTTCATGGCTTCATGGAACGATGCGGCGTGCCGATCGATGCGATCCACGCTTGAGTGTAGGACACCCGCGTCCAGTTTCCTCCCCCAAATGGTGGGTGTCCAGCCTTCGTCGGCAGCCGCCATCTCCCCGCCGTTCGGTGGGTGATCCGCTCTTCCTCGCGAAGTACGCTCCTCGCAATCGCCGCTTCACGGTGGGGATTGCGAAGAAGGCCATGCGACGAGCCGTCGCCAGCGCCCGCAACACGATCGAAGGAGGATGACATGTCGACGCATATCCGGAGTTCCCTGCGGCGCACGGTGCGGCCGGCGCTCTGCGCGATATCGCTGGCCGCGGCCTCGGCGGCGGCCGGGTCGGGGGCCTGGGCGGCGCAGGAGCCGCCGCCCGTCACCATGGGCGTCGTCACGTTTCTCTCGGGCCCGTCCGCCGAGCCGTTCGGCGTGCCGGCACGCAATGCGGCCGAATTGATGATCCGGGCGCTGAACGCGGGCGAGGTACCGGCTCCGTACGACGCACGCGGCTTCGGCGGCGCGCCGATCGTCATGAAGCTCGTCGACGAGGCCGGTGCAACGGAGCGGCAGGTCGACGAATACCGCAAGCTGGTCGAGGACGACGACGTCGACATGGTCGTCGGCTACGTTTCCAGCGCCAACTGCATGGCAGTGGCTCCGCTGGCCGACGAGCTGAAGCGGCTGACGGTGCTCTTCGGCTGCGGCACGCCGCGGATCTTCGAGGGTGCCAGCTATAGGTACCTGTTCCGCACCGGCGCAACCACGACCATGGACTCCACGGCGGCGGCGCTGTACGTAGCCGAGACGAAGCCGAGCCTGAAGAAGGTGTCCGGAATCAACCCGGACTACGCCTGGGATCAAGGCTCGTGGAGCGCGTTCGAGGCGGCCATCAAAAGGTTGGTGCCCGGCGTACAGATCATCCGTCCGCAGACGTACGAACTCCTGGTCGGCGAGTACGCTCCGGAGATCTCCATCGCCCGCGGCGCCGAGGTCGTGCACTCGAGCGTCTGGGGCAGCGACGCCGAGGCGCTGATCGAGCAGGGAATATCGCGCGAGCTGTTCCGGCGGTCCACCCTGGTGATGACGGCTGGCGGGCCGACAATCACCCGGTTGGGTACCCGGGTGCCCGACGGAACGATCGTCGGCGCCCGCGGACCCTTCGCGATGTTCGCACCCGACACCGGACTGCACCGCTGGTTCCATGATGCGTACCGGAAGCGCTACCTGGTCGAGCCGAGTTACCCGGCGTACAAGATGGCGCAGGCGATCCTGGGGGTGAAGAGCGCGTGGGAGAAAGCGCAAGCGGCCAATGGCCATACGCGGCCGTCACAGGAGCAGACCGCGACGGCCTTCGAGCATCTGAGCTTCGAAGGCCCCGGCGGACGAGTCGACATGAGCCGTGGCAAGGGCCATCAGGCCGTGCAGGATACCGCCTACGGCACTGTCCGCCGAGGCCAGCTGGTCGACGTGAGGCGCTATCCGGCCGCGCTGACGACGCCGCCCGACGGGGTCGGGAGCGAGGAATGGATCAGGACGCGTTTCGCGGCGACCTCACCGCGCGGCGGCGATCCCGAGTCGCTTGCGACGGCGATCCCGAACAGGGGCCTCGCGACGAGTTTTTCTGCCCGATGATCGCGGATTCGTACCGATGGCTATCAGCGTGCAGGGGGCGAGAGGCATCACACGCACGGCGTTGGCGCACGCCATGGGTTCGAGCGTGATGGCCGGCGAGAAATGTCCCCAGTGCAGCGCGCACACTGTCGCCTGCAAGGCCAGGCGCCCGTCTTGCGCGCGTTGCGGCTACGTCGGTACGTGCGGTTGAGACCGGACAGGCGCATGCGGCCGCAATCGGAGGAGACGGCATGGTCCCGCTGGGGCGTGGCGGCGGGCGTCTTGGGAATGCTGTCGTGGGTGGCTGGGGTCGCAATGATCCCGCTCGACGCAAAGCTGCAGTCCGGCGCGGTACATCTGGCCCAGGTGCTGCGCGAGCATGCACCGCAACTCTACGTCGCCGCCCTTCTCGCTGTGTTAGGTGGCGTGCTGCTGGTGGCGATGTTCGCCGTACTCGTGCGGTTGACGCCCGAGGGCATCGCGGGGTGCGGACTGCTGCGAGTGGCGCTGGCCGGATGCGTGATCACGCAGACCTTGGTTGCAACTGGCGCCGCCGCAGGGTTGGTGGCGGTTCACTCGGCCGTTGCCGACGTCGCGCCGGAACTGACGGCACTGGCCTGGCGCGGACTCTGGCTCAGTTTCCTGGCGTCCGCAGTGCCGACACTGCTGTTCACCGTCACCGGAGTGCTGGGGTTGGAGCGTGCACGCTTGTCCCCGCGATGGGTCAGCATCCTGGGTTGGATATCGGCCGCTGCGCACGTCGTCGTCATGTTCACCGTCGACCAGCGCGGTGCCTTCACTCCCGATGGGCCGGCCGGCGCGCTGGTTCCGGTGACGACGGTGTTGTGGATTCTTGCGCTGAGCGCAACACTACCCGCACAGGTTCGGCGCCGATCCAGGCTCGTGTCCTGACCGCAAGCGCAACCGACGACCAGGGAGCGCCGGCTGGTCGTCCAGCCCGCAAATTTCACGAGCCCCGTACCGGGAGAGTTCGCGGCCCAGTACTTCGAGCGCTCCGCCCTAGGCCGGAAGCGCCCGATCGACGTCGTGCAGCCGCGAGCCGGCCGGCACGCCGGCCATCAGGAACTCCATCTGGTCGGCGAGGATGCGGCGATTGCGCAGGATGAACGCCTCGTGCACGCTCGGCACGTAGGGCACGTACAGCAGCGGCATGTGCGCCTGCTCGGGAGTGCGGTCGCCCTTGCGCAGGTTGCACGGCTTGCACGCGCTGACGAGGTTGGTCCAGGTGTCGCGCCCGCCGCGGCTCTGCGGCTGCACGTGCTCGGCGGTGAGCTCGGACGGCCGGTGGCGCGTCCCGCAGTAGGCGCAGATGAAGCGATCGCGCGCGAACAGCATCTCGCGGGTGAGCGCCGGGGTGTGCTCGAAACGCGCCCGCCGCGAGGAATCGCCGCGCACCGCCACGATCGAGCGCAGCGTGAGCGAGGAGCGCTCGCCGGTGGCGCGGCAGATGCCGCCATGCAGCGTGAATGCGTGGTCGCCCAGGTCCCAGGCGACCTGCTGCTTGTAGTAGTAGCCGACCGCTTCCTCCACACCCAGCCATCGACGCGGCATGCCGCCGGCATCGAGCACGAGGATGCTCACCGAGGACGCCCCATACCACACACCGGCCTCCACAGAATGTTGCGAACCCTTCATTGTGCAACAGTCGCGGCGGCGGCGCCTACAAGGACGCCGGCGCGCCCCATGCGATAACATCGCCATCGACCCGAATGATCCCGCCGCCGCCATGATCGAAACCACTCTCGAACGCTTCCAGGCCGACGTCATCGATGCATCGATGCACACGCCGGTCGTGCTCGATTTCTGGGCACCGTGGTGCGGCCCGTGCAAGACGCTGGGCCCGATGCTCGAGAAGCTCGAGCAGCAGTACGGCGGGCGCTTCCGGCTGGTCAAGGTCGACACCGATGCCCAGCAGCAGCTGGCGCAGCATTTCCGCATCCGCTCGATCCCGACCGTGTTCGGCTTCGTCAACGGGCAGCCGGTCGACCAGTTCCAGGGCGCGCTGCCCGAGAGCCAGCTGCGCGAGTTCATCGACCGGCTGCTGCCCAACCCGGCCGATCTCGCCGTCGAGGAGGCCATGCAGGCGCTCGAGCGCGGCGACACCGCCGCGGCCACCGAGCACCTGAAGAAGGCGCTCGCCCTCGATCCGGCCAGCGACCACGCGCGCCTGATCTACGCCCAGATCCTGCTGCAGGAAGACGATGCCGGCGCCGCGCAGGCGCAGCTCGAGCGCATGTCGGCCGAAACGCGCCAGGACCCGCAGGTGCAGGCGCTGGCCGAGCGCGTGCGGCAGCAGCTGGAGCGGGGCGTCGCTCCGCCGCCCCCCGACCTGCTGGCCCGCGTGGCCAATGCGCCCGGCGACCTGCAGGCCCGCATCGACCTGGCCCAGCACTACATCGCGCAGAAGGCCTGGGCGCCGGCGCTCGAGCAACTGCTCGAGGTGGTGCGGCGCGACCGCGCCTTCGGCGACGACATCGGCCGCAAGACGATGCTCCAGGTGTTCGAGCAGGCCTCGGCGCAGCCGGAGCTGGTTTCGGAATGGCGCCGCCGGCTCAGCTCGGTCCTCTTCTGACCACGGCGGGGAACGCCCATGGGCACCTTCATCGAGCTGACCGCCGCCGACGGCCGTCGCTTCGCGGCCTGGGAATCCCGGCCGGCCGGCAAGGCGCGCGGCGGGCTGGTGGTCGCGCCCGAGATCTTCGGGATCAACGGCCACATCCGCTCGGTGGCCGACGGCTACGCCGCCGAGGGCTATCTGGTCGTGGCCCCGGCGCTGTTCGACCGCGTGCAGCGCAACTACGAGACCGGCTATGCGCCGGCCGACATCCAGGCCGGCGTGGCGCTCATGCAGAAGGTCCGCATGGACGACGCGCTGAAGGACGTCGCCGCCGCCGCGGCGCATGCCGCGTCGGCAGGGCGGGTGGCGATCGTCGGCTACTGCTGGGGCGGCACGGTGGCCTGGGTAGCCGCCGCGCGCACGGCCGGCCTCGCTTGCGCCGTGCCGTACTACGGCGGCAGCATGCCGAGCTATGCCGCCGAGGTGCCGGCGTGCCCGGTGCTGTGCCATTTCGGCGAGGAAGACAAGTCGCCGACGCCGCAGCAGGCGCGCGCGCTGCTCGCCGCGCACCCGGAAGTCGTCGCCCACTTCTACGAAGGCGCCGGCCACGGCTTCAATTGCGACCAGCGGCCCTCGTACAACCCGCAGGCCGCGCAGCTCGCCCGCGCCCGCACGCTGGCCTTCCTGACCCAGAACATGTGAAGGAACCTACTGCGCGACCCGATCTCGCGCCTGCGATGCTCGCCGTACCCCAGTACGGCTGCGCTTCTCGGCGCGCCCTCGGGCCGCTCGCTACGGTTCCTTCACATGTTCTGACGGCCGGCGCGGCTACTCAGGGCGAGCGAGCCGCCGCGCCGCGCCCCGACGAGGCCTCGGCCTCCTGCTCGCGCAGCGCCGTCTTGAGCACCTTGCCGTAGTGGTTCCGGGGCAGCGCCTCCACGAAGCGATAGCGCTGCGGCCGCTTGAAGCGCGCGATGTGCTCGAGCACGTGCCGATCGAGCTCCTCCTCGCCGACCGGCGCGTGCGTCACGACATAGGCCACGACGATCTCGCCCCACTGCGCATCGGGCGCCCCGATCACCCCCACCTCGGCCACCGCCGCATGGGTGAGCAGCACTTCCTCGACCTCGCGCGGGTAGACGCTCATGCCGCCGCTCACGATCAGGTCGCGGCTGCGATCGAGCAGGGTGAGGAAGCCGTCGGCGTCGAGCACGCCGATGTCGCCGGTGTGCAGCCAGCCGCCGCGCAAGGCTTCGGCGCTCGCGTGCGGCTGGTTCCAGTAGCCCTTCATCACCACCTCGCCGCGCACGCACACCTCGCCCGGCTCGCCCGCGGGCAGCACCGTGCCGTCGGGCGCGCGCACCTCGATCTGCACCATCGGCTGCGCATAGCCCGCCGAGGCCAGCCGTTCGCGGTGGCGCGGATGGGCGCGATCCGCGATCACGTGGCGGGGCAGGACGGTGATGGTCATCGGGCTCTCGCCCTGCCCGTAGACCTGCGCGAAGCGGGGTCCGATCACGTCGAGCGCGGCCTCGATGTCGGCCAGGTACAGCGGGCCGCCGCCGTACACGACGGTGACCAGGCCCTCGATCGGCGCGGGGTTCCGGCGTGCCCAGTCGACCAGCCGGCGCATCATGGTGGGCGTGGCGAAGAACGAGGCGTTGCGCCAATGCCACGCCAGCGCGGCGATCTCGCTGCCGTCGAAGCCGCCCGATGCCGGCAGCACGTTCACCCCACCCTGCAGCACGTAGGGCAGGTGGTACAGGCCGCTGGCGTGCGACAGCGGCGCCGGATGCAGCATGGCATCGCCCGGGGCGACCGGCTGCACCTCGGCCAGGTAGGCCATCGTGGCCCAGCGCAGGTTGCGCGCGCTCAGGCGCACGCCCTTGGGGGTGCCGGTGGTGCCGCTGGTGTAGAAGAGCCAGGCGTCGTCGTCTTCCTCGCGGGCGACGATAGCCGCGCCCGCCGCATCGGGATCGTCGAGGAAGGGGTGGCGGTCGATGACACGGCACGCTCCGGGCACGTGCCCGGCCAGCGACTCGGCGCGCCCGGCGTCCACGAAGCACAGGGTGGCCGCGCAGTCGGACAGGATGAAGGCGGCCTCGCGCCCGTGCAGCCGGGTGTTGATCGGCACCGCCACCAGGCCCGCCCACCAGGCGCTCCACAGCAGGCGCAGGTAGTCGGGGTGGTTGCCGAGGAAGAAGCCGACCCGGTCGCCCGGCACCAGGCCCTGCCCGGCGAGCCAGGCGGCGCCGCGCGCCGCGGCCGCGGCGAGCTCGCGGAAGCTGCATACCGCCTGCGTGCCGAGCGCGATGGCCGGGCGATCGCCGAACACCGCGGCGCTGCGTTCTAGCCAGTGGGCAAGGTTCATGGACTTCTCCCCGGGGCCGGCTACCATCGTCGATTCTGCCATGCAGACAACGCCATGAACGACACCCTCGCACGCATCGCCGGGCAGCAGGCGGAGCTCACCGCCTGGCGGCGCGATCTCCATGCCCATCCCGAGCTCGGCTTCGAGGAGACGCGCACCGCGGCGCTGGTGGCCGAGCGGCTGGAGGCCTGCGGCATCGAGACCCATCGCGGCATCGGCCGCACCGGCGTGGTCGGCGTGCTGCGCAGCGGCACCTCGGCGCGCACCATCGGCCTGCGCGCCGACATGGACGCGCTGCCGATCGCCGAGGCCAACCCGTTCGAGCACCGTTCGCGCCACCCCGGGCGCATGCATGCCTGCGGCCACGACGGCCACACCACCATGCTGCTCGGCGCGGCGCGCCACCTGGCCGCCACGCGCGACTTCGACGGCACGGTGCACTTCATCTTCCAGCCGGCCGAGGAGGGGCTGGGCGGCGCCCGGGCCATGATCGCCGACGGCCTGTTCCGCCGCTTCCCGTGCGAGTCGATCTTCGGCATGCATAACCGGCCCGGGCTCGCCGTGGGGCGCTTCGCGGTGCGCGCGGGGCCGATGATGGCGGGCGGCGCCTTCTTCGACATCGACGTCGCCGGCGTGGGCACGCACGGCGCGCGCCCGGAATCGGGGGTCGACCCGGTGATGGTGGCGGTGCACATCGCCGCGGCGGCGCAGACGATCGTCTCGCGCAACGTGCCGCCGGTGGAAACCGCGGTGCTGTCGATCACCCGCATCCATGCCGGCGAGGCCTACAACGTGATTCCCCAGGCCGCGCGCCTGAGCGGCACGGCGCGCGCCTTCTCGCCTGCCGTGATGGATCTGATCGGGAGCAACCTGGGGCGCATCGCCGAGGGGGTCGCCCGGGCCATGGGGGCCACGGCGACGCTCGACTTCCGGGTCGACTTCCCGCCCACCATCAACGACGCCCGGCAGGCCGAGTTCGCCGCCTCAGTGTGCGCCGAGCTGGTCGGCGCCGATCGCGTCGTGCGCGATCCGCCGCTCATCATGGCCTCCGAAGACTTCTCCTACATGCTCCAGGAAGTGCCGGGCTGCTACATCAACATCGGCAACGGCGACACCGAAGGCGCATGCGAGGTGCACAATCCCGCCTACGATTTCAACGACGCCGCGCTGCCGCTGGGCGCGGCGTTCTTCGTGCGGGCGGTCGAGCGCAAGCTCGCGCGCCCCTGATATCCATCTCGAGCGTCTCCATGCCCGGTTCCCCTGAAGATTCCGCGACGAACCCGCAGGCGAACGACTCGGCGCGGCGACGGCGATGGCCGTGGCTGCTCGCCGCCGCGCTGGTCGTGGCGGCGGCGCTCGGCTACTGGGCAATCGAGCGCGCGGGCCTCTTCCCGGGCGCGCAGCGGGCGGGCGGTGCGGAATCGTCCGGCTCGGACCAGGGAGGGACGGGGCAGTCCGGGACAGGGCGGCCCGGCGCCACGGCCGGCCGCGCCGGCCCGGGCGGCTTCGGGCGCGGCGGGCCGGGCGGCGGCGATGCCGCCCGCGTGATGCCGGTCACCGTGGTCGCCGCCGAGCGCGCCAACGTCCCGGTGGTGCTCAATGCGCTCGGCACGGTCACCTCGCTGCGCACGGTCACGGTGCGCTCGCAGGTCGACGGGCAGCTGCTGCGCGTGCTCTTCCGCGAGGGCCAGCTGGTCAAGGCCGGCGAGCTGCTCGCCGAGATCGATCCGCGCCCCTTCCAGGTGCAGCTGGCGCAGGCGCAGGGCCAGCTGGCGCGCGACCGCGCGCTGCTGGAGAACGCCCGGGTCGACCTCGAACGCTACCGCACGCTGGTCAAGCAGGACGCCGCCAGCGCGCAGCAGCTCGACACGCAGCAGGCGCTGGTGCACCAGTACGAAGGCGTGCTCAAGACCGACCAGGCGCAGGTCGACAACGCCCGGCTGCAGCTCGCCTACTCGCGCATCACGGCGCCCTTCGCCGGCCGGCTGGGCCTGCGCCTGGTCGACCCGGGCAACCTGGTGCGCGCCGGCGATGCCACCGGGCTGGTCACCATCACCCAGATCCAGCCGATCGGCGTGGTGTTCTCGCTGCCCGAGAAGGACCTCGCCACCGTCCTGCGCCGCTACCGCGCCGGCCAGTCGATGACCGCGCAGGCCCTCGACCGCGACCAGCGCGCGGTGCTCGCCACCGGCCGCCTGACCACGCTCGACAACCAGATCGACACCACCACCGGCACGCTGAAGATGAAGGCGGAGTTCGCCAACACCGACGGTGTGCTGTTCCCGAACCAGTTCGTCAACGTGCGGCTCGAGATCGACACTCTCGAGAACGCCGTCGTGGTGCCGAGCGCGGCGATCCAGCGCGGCTCGCCGGGCACCTATGTCTACGTGGTGCGCTCCGACAACACCGTGGCGCTGCGCAAGGTGACGCTGGGCCCGGTCGACGGCGAGCGCACGGTGGTCGGCGACGGCGTCGCCGCGGGCGAGCGCGTGGTGGTCGACGGCGTGGACAACCTGCGCGACGGCGCGCGCGTCGAGCCGATCGCCAAGGCGGCCGCCGAGCGCGCGGCCACCCAGGCGGCCGCGCCGCGCCGGCGCCCCTCGAACGCGGCGTTCCCGCGCCAGCAGCCGCACTGAGCGCCGCGCCGCCGCTTCCCTCCACGCGCCGCCCCCGCCACCTCCCGCCACCCGCCGCCTCCGCGCCTTCCCCGATGAACCCGTCGCGCCTGTTCATCCTGCGCCCCGTGGCGACCTCGCTGCTGATGGTGGCGATCCTGCTGGCGGGCCTGGTCGGCTACCGCCTGCTGCCGCTGTCGGCGCTGCCCGAGGTCGACTACCCGACCATCCAGGTCAGCACGCTGTACCCGGGCGCCAGCCCCGACGTGATGACCTCCTCGGTCACCGCGCCGCTGGAGCGCCAGCTCGGCCAGATGCCGGGCCTGAAGCAGATGTCGTCGTCCAGCTCGGCGGGCGCCTCGGTGATCACGCTGCAGTTCGAGCTCTCGCTCGACCTCGACGTGGCCGAGCAGCAGGTGCAGGCGGCGATCAACGCCGCCGGCACCTTCCTGCCGACCGACCTGCCGGCGCCGCCCATCTACAGCAAGGTCAATCCGGCCGATGCCCCGGTGCTCACGCTGGGCATCACCTCGCGCACCATCCCCCTGATCCGCCTCCAGGACCTGGTCGAGACCCGCATCGCGCAGAAGATCTCGCAGCTGGCCGGCGTCGGCCTGGTGTCGATCAGCGGCGGCCAGCGCCCGGCGGTGCGCGTGCGCGTCGACCCCAAGGCGCTGGCCTCGGCCGGGCTGGGCATCGAGGACGTGCGCACGGCGATCGGCAACGCCAACTCCAACCAGGCCAAGGGCAGCTTCGACGGCCCCGAGCGGGCCACCACCATCGACGCCAACGACCAGATCCGCGCCGCCGCCGGCTACCGCGACCTGATCGTCGCCTATCGCAACGGCGCGCCGCTGCGGCTGTCGGACGTGGCGCAGATCGACGAGGGCGCCGAGAACGCGCGGCTGGCCGCGTGGGCCGGCGAGGAGCCGGCGATCGTGCTGAACATCCAGCGCCAGCCCGGCTCGAACGTGATCGACGTGGTCGACCGGGTCAAGGCGCTGCTGCCCACGCTGCGCGCCTCGCTGCCCGGGGCGGCCGACCTCGTGGTGCTCACCGACCGCACGGTGACCATCCGCGCCTCGGTGCGCGACGTCCAGTTCGAGCTGGCGCTGGCGATCGCGCTGGTGGTGATGGTGATCTTCCTCTTCCTGCGCAACCTCTCGGCCACGGTGATCCCGGCGGTGGCGGTGCCGCTGTCGCTGGTGGGCACCTTCGGCGTCATGTACCTGGCCGGCTTCTCGCTGAACAACCTCACGCTGATGGCGCTCACCATCGCCACCGGCTTCGTGGTCGACGACGCGATCGTGATGATCGAGAACATCGCGCGCTACCTCGAGGAGGGCGACTCCCCGCTCGAAGCAGCCCTCAAGGGCTCGAAGCAGATCGCCTTCACCATCATCTCGCTCACCGTCTCGCTGATCGCGGTGCTGATCCCGCTGCTGTTCATGGGCGAGGTGGTCGGGCGGCTGTTCCGCGAGTTCGCCGTCACGCTGGCGGTGTCCATCCTCATCTCGGCGGTGGTCTCGCTCACGCTCACCCCGATGATGTGCGCGCGGCTGCTGCGCCACGTGCCCGAGGAGCGCCAGGGCCGCTTCTTCCGCGCCAGCGGCCGCTTCTTCGATCGCGTGATCGCCGCCTACGGCCGCTGGCTCGACTGGGTGCTCGACCGGCAGGCGGCCACGCTGGTGGTGGCCGTGGCCACGCTGGCGCTCACCGTGGCGCTGTACATCGCGATCCCCAAGGGCTTCTTCCCGGTGCAGGACACCGGCGTCATCCAGGGCATCTCCGAGGCCGGCCAGTCGGTCTCCTTCCTGGCCATGGCCGAGCGCCAGCAGGCGCTGGCGCGCGTGATCCTGGCCGATCCGGCGGTGGCCAGCCTGACCTCGTTCATCGGCGTGGACGGCACCAACCCCACGCTGAACACCGGGCGCATGCTGATCAACCTCGTGCCGCGCGCGCAGCGCGATGCCGACGCCGTCGGCGTGATCCGGCGGCTCCAGCCCAGGCTCGCGCAGCTGCCCGGCGTCACCCTGTACATGCAGCCGGTGCAGGACCTCACCATCGAGGACCGCGTCAGCCGCACCCAGTACCAGTTCACCCTCGAGGATTCCGACCCCGACCGGCTCGCGCAGTGGGTGCCGCGGCTGCTCGAGCGCCTGCGCGGCGTGCCCGAGCTGGCCGACGTCGCGAGCGACCTGCAGGACCGCGGGCTGCAGGCCTACCTCGACATCGACCGCGATGCCGCCGGGCGGCTCGGCGTCTCCATGGCCGCCATCGACAACGCGCTCTACAGCGCCTTCGGCCAGCGCCAGGTGTCGACCATCTTCACGCAGGCCAACCAGTACCGCGTGGTGCTCGAGGTGACGCCGGACTACGCGTCGGGCCCGTCGGCGCTCGGCGACCTCTACGTGACCGGCTCGGCCGGCCGGCTGCTGCCGCTGTCGAGCATCGCGCGGGTGGTCGAACGGCCGACCTCGCTGGTGGTCAACCACCTCGGCCAGTTCCCGGCGGCGACGATCTCGTTCAACCTCGCGCCGGGCGCCTCGCTGGGCCGGGCGGTGGAGGCGATCCGCGCGGCCGAGCACGAGATCGGCCTGCCCGCCAGCATGCAGACCAGCTTCCAGGGCGCGGCGCTGGCCTTCCAGGCCTCGCTCGACAGCACGCTGCTGCTGATCCTGGCCGCGCTGGTGACCATGTACATCGTGCTGGGCGTGCTCTACGAGAGCTACATCCACCCGGTGACCATCCTCTCCACGTTGCCCTCGGCAGGAGTGGGAGCGCTGCTCGCGCTGATGCTCGCCGGCAGCGACCTGGGCATCGTCGCCGTGATCGGCATCGTGCTGCTCATCGGCATCGTCAAGAAGAACGCGATCATGATGATCGACTTCGCCCTCGATGCCGAGCGCAACGAAGGCAAGTCGCCGCGCGAGGCGATCTTCCAGGCCTGCCTGCTGCGCTTCCGGCCGATCCTGATGACCACCCTGGCCGCGCTGCTGAGCGCGCTGCCGCTGATGCTGGGCACCGGCGTGGGCTCGGAGCTGCGCCATCCGCTGGGCGTGACCATGGTCGGCGGGCTGCTGCTCAGCCAGGTGCTGACGCTGTTCACCACGCCGGTGATCTACCTGGCCTTCGAGCGCTCCTCGCGCTGGCTGGCGGCGCGCCGATGAACTTCTCCGCGGTCTTCATCCGCCGGCCGGTGGCCACCACGCTGCTCACGCTGGGCATCGTGCTGGCGGGGCTGGCCGCGTTCCGGCTGCTGCCGGTGGCGCCGCTGCCGCAGATCGACTACCCGACCATCTCGGTGTCGGCCTCGCTGCCCGGCGCCAGCCCCGAGACCATGGCCGCCACCGTGGCCACGCCGCTGGAGCGCGCGCTGGGCAAGATCGCCGGCGTCACCGAGATGACCTCCAACAGCTCGCTCGGCCAGACGCGGGTGGTGCTGCAGTTCGAGCTCGACCGCAGCATCGAGTCGGCCGCCAACGACGTGCAGGCGGCGATCAACGCCGCGCGCGCCACGCTGCCGAGCAGCCTGGTGCGCAACCCCACCTACCGCAAGGTGAACCCGGCCGACGCGCCGATCATCATCCTCGCGCTCACCTCCGAGTCGATGACCCAGGGCCAGCTCTACGACGTCGCCTCGACCGTGCTGGCGCAGAAGCTCTCCCAGGTATCGGGCGTGGGCCAGGTCACCGTCGGCGGCAGCTCGCTGCCGGCCGTGCGCGTGCAGGTCAACCCGCTGCAGCTCGACCGCTACGGCATCGGGCTCGAGGCGGTACGCCTGGCGATCGCCGGCGCCAACGCCAACCGCCCCAAGGGCTCGGTCTCCGACGACCGGCGCCACTGGCAGATCGGCGCCAACGACCAGTCGCGCGCGGTGGCCGACTACGCTCCGCTCATCGTGAGCTACCGCAACGGCGCCGCGGTGCGGCTGTCCGACGTGGCCACGGTGCGCGAATCGGTGGAGGACGAACGCAACGCCGGCTCGGCCAACGGCAAGCCCTCGGTGCTGCTGATCGTCAACCGCGAGCCCGCAGCCAACATCATCGAGACGGTCGACCGGATCTACGACCTCATGCCGCTGCTGCGCGCCTCGGTGCCGGCCGCGGTCGACGTCGACATCGTGATGGACCGCACGCCGACCATCCGCGCCTCGCTGCGCGCGGTCGAGGAAACGCTGCTGATCTCGGTGGTGCTGGTGGTGCTGGTGGTGTTCCTGTTCCTGCGCCGCGCCAGCGCCACGCTGATCCCCGCGGTGGCCGTGCCGGCCTCGCTCATCGGCACCTTCGGCGTGATGTACCTGGCCGGCTACAGCCTGGACAACCTGTCCCTGATGGCGCTCACCATCGCCACCGGCTTCGTCGTGGACGACGCCATCGTGGTGCTGGAGAACATCGCGCGCCGGCGCGAGGCCGGCGAGCCGGCCTTCGACGCGGCCATCGCCGGCGCGCGCGAGGTCGGCTTCACCGTGATCGCGATCAGCCTGTCGCTGATCGCCGTGTTCATCCCCATCCTCGCCATGGGCGGCATCGTCGGGCGGCTGTTCCGCGAGTTCGCCGTCGTGCTCTCGGTGGCGATCCTGATCTCGCTGGCGATCTCGCTCACCACCACGCCCATGCTGTGCGCGCGCTTCCTCGGCGCGCAGCGCGAGCGCGAGCGCGACGCCGACCGGCCCGGCCGCGGCGCGCGCGCCTTCGGGCGCATCGCCGAGGGCTACTCGCGCAGCATCGGCTGGGCGCTCGATCACGGCTGGCTGATGCTGGCGATCCTGGCCGCCACCGTGGCCCTGAACGTATGGCTGTACGCCATCGTGCCCAAGGGCTTCTTCCCGCAGCAGGACACCGGCCGCATCTTCGGCTCGATCCGCGGCGACCAGAGCATCTCGTTCCAGGCGATGCGTCCCAAGCTCGATGCCTTCATCGAGATCGTGCGGCGCGACCCCGCCGTGGCCACCGTCACCGGCTACACCGGCGGCTCGCGCGTCAACAGCGGCCAGATGTTCATCTCGCTCAAGCCGCTCAAGGAACGCGTCGACTCGGCCGAGCGCGTCATCACCCGCCTGCGCGCGGCCACCGCGCGCGTGCCCGGAGCGACGCTGTTCATGGTGCCGGTGCAGGAGATCCGCGTCGGCGGCCGCTCGAGCAGCTCGCAGTACCAGTTCACGCTGCAGAGCGACGACCTGGAGGAGCTGCGCACCTGGGAGCCGCGCGTGCGCGCGGCCATGAGCCGGCTGCCGCAGCTGGTCGACATCGACACCGACGTCGAGGACAAGGGCCGCCAGGTCACCCTGGCGATCGACCGCGACGCCGCCAGCCGGCTGGGCATCACCGCGCGCCAGATCACCGGCCTGCTCAGCGACGCCTACAGCCAGCGGCAGGTGTCCACCATCTACGCACCGCTCAACCAGTATCACGTGGTGCTCGAGGTGGCGCGCGAGTTCCGCGACAGCCCGGAAGACCTGCGCGGCTTCAACGCCCCCAACGCCGACGGCGTCGCCGTGCCCCTGTCGGCCTTCGCCACCTGGAAGCCGACCACCACGCCGCTCGGGGTGAGCCACCAGGGCACCTTCGCCGCCGACACCATCTCGTTCAACCTCGCCGAGGGCGTCTCGCTCTCCGAGGCCAGCGCGGCCATCGAGGATGCCGTCGCGCGCATGGGCGCGCCCTCCACGCTGCAGCACAGCTTCGAAGGCACCGCCGGGGCGTTCCAGAAGTCGCTCGCGAGCCAGCCTATCCTGATCCTCACCGCGCTGGTCACCGTCTACCTGGTGCTCGGCATCCTCTACGAGAGCCTGGTGCACCCGATCACCATCCTCTCCACCCTGCCCTCGGCCGGCGTGGGCGCGCTGCTGGCGCTCATGGCCACCGGCACCGAGTTCAGCATCATCGCGCTGATCGGCGTGCTGCTGCTCATCGGCATCGTGAAGAAGAACGCCATCATCATGATCGACTTCGCGCTGGCGGCCGAGCGCGAGCAGGGGCTCACGCCGCGCGAGGCGATCCACCGCGCCTGCCGGCTGCGCTTTCGCCCGATCATGATGACCACCATGGCCGCGATGCTGGGCGCGATCCCGCTCGCCATCGGCGTGGGCGACGGCGCCGAGCTGCGCCGGCCGCTGGGCATCGCCATCGTCGGCGGCCTGGCAGTGAGCCAGCTGCTCACCCTCTACACCACGCCGGTGGTCTATCTCGCGCTCGACCGCCTGCGCCTGCGCCGCCGCCCGCGCACCCCGCCCGCCGCCCCGGGCCTCCGGAGCCCGCACACGGAATGAATCGACCCCTCCGCCGCCTCGCGCCCTTGCTGCTGGCGCTCGCGCTGTCGGCCTGCGCCGGCGCCCCCGAGTACGTGCGCCCGGCCATCACCGTCGCGCCCGGCTTCAAGGAGGCCCCGCCGCCGCAGGCCGGCGTGTGGCAGCCGGCGCAGCCCGGCGAGCTGCAGGGCGGCATGTGGTGGCGCATCTTCGACGACCGCGTGCTCGACGCCCTGATCGCCGAGGCCGACCTGGCCAACCAGAACCTGCGCATCGCCGAGGCCCAGCTGCGCCAGGCGCGCGCGGCCACCGATGCCGCGCGCGCCGGCCTGTACCCGAGCGTCTCGGGCGGCGTGTCGGCCAGCCGCATCCGCACCGGCGCCGCGCCGGCGGGCAGCAGCTACAGCCTGGACGTCTCGGCAGCCTGGGAAGCCGACCTGTGGGGCCGGGTGCGCAGCAGCATCGCCGCCGCCGACGCGCTGGCCGCGGCCAGCGCCGCCGACCTCGCCGCGGCCCGGCTGTCGATCCACGCCCAGCTCGCCCAGAGCTACTTCCAGCTGCGCGTGGCCGACGCCCAGGGCCGGCTGCTCGACGAGACCGTGGCCTCCTACCAGCGCTCGCTGCAGCTCACCCGCGACCGGCTGGCCGCCGGCGTGGCCACGCGCGCCGACGTCGCCCAGGCCGAGGCGCAGCTGAAGATCGCCCAGGCGCAGCGGCTCGACGTCGGCATCGCGCGCGCCCAGCTCGAGCATGCCCTCGCCCTGCTCACCGGGCGCGCGCCGGCCGACCTCACGCTGGCGGCCGACACCCTGAGCGAGGCCATCCCCGCGGTGCCCGCCGGAGTGCCCTCGCGGCTGCTCGAACGGCGTCCCGACATCGCCGGCGCCGAGCGCCGCGTGGCCGCCGCCAACGCCCAGATCGGCGTCGCGCGCGCGGCGTTCTATCCCTCGCTCACCCTGTCGGCCGACGGCGGCTTCCGCTCGACGCGGCTGGGCGACTGGCTGACGCTGCCCAGCCGCGTCTGGTCGCTCGGCCCGTCGCTGGCCGCCCTGCTGTTCGACGGCGGCGCCCGCGTCGCCGCGAACGAACAGGCCATGGCCGCCTACGACGCCACCGCCGCCGCCTACCGGCAGACCGTGCTCACGGCGTTCCAGGAGGTCGAGGACAACCTGGCAGCACTGCGCGTGCTCGCCGAGGAGGAGCAGGTGCAGCGCGAGGCGCTGGCCGCCGCGCGCATCTCCCTGGACATCGTGACCCTGCAGTACAAGGCCGGCACCGTCTCCTACCTCAACGTGATCCAGGTGCAGACCACCGCCCTGCAGAGCGAGCAGTCGGTCCTCGCCCTGCACGGGCGCCGGCTCACCGCCACGGTGGCGCTGGTCAAGGCGCTCGGCGGCGCCTGGTAGGCCGCCGCGCATGAGCACATGCGCGGCGCGCATAGGGCGTGACCGCGCCGCGAGGCGATGCGACAATCGCCGGTTCTGTCCCCGCGGAGCTGCCATGCGCATCGAAACCATCGCCGTCCACGCCGGCTACACGCCCGAGCCCACCACCAAGTCGGTGGCGGTGCCGATCTACCAGACCGTCGCCTACGCGTTCGACAACGCCCAGCACGGCGCCGACCTGTTCGACCTCAAGGTCGCCGGCAACATCTACACGCGGATCATGAATCCGACGCAGGACGTGCTCGAGAAGCGCCTGGCCGAGCTCGAGGGCGGCGTGGCCTCGCTCGCGCTCGCCTCCGGCATGGCGGCGGTGACCTACTCGATCCAGACCATCGCCGAGGCGGGCGACAACATCGTGTCGGCCAGCACGCTGTACGGCGGCACCTACAACCTGTTCGCGCACACTTTCCCGCAGCAGGGCATCGAGGTACGCTTCGCCGACCCGGGCAAGCCCGAGAGCTTCGTGCCGCTCATCGACGGGAAGACCAAGGCGATCTTCTGCGAATCGATCGGCAACCCGCTGGGCAACGTCACCGACGTCAAGGCGCTGGCCGACATCGCGCACGCGCACGGCATCCCGCTGATCGTCGACAACACCGTGCCCAGCCCCTACCTGTTCCGCCCCTTCGAGCACGGCGCCGACATCGTCGTGCATGCCGTCACCAAATACCTCGCCGGCCACGGCAACAGCATCGCCGGCGCCATCGTCGACAGCGGCAAGTTCCCCTGGGCCGAGCACAAGGCGCGCTTCAAGCGCCTGAACGAGCCCGACGTGAGCTACCACGGCGTGGTCTACACCGAGGCGCTCGGGCCGGCCGCCTACATCGGGCGCGCCCGCGTGGTGCCGCTGCGCAACACCGGCGCGGCGATCTCGCCGTTCAACGCCTTCCTGGTCCTGCAGGGCATCCAGACCCTCGCCCTGCGCATGGACCGCATCTGCGACAACGCGCTGGCCGTCGCCAAACACCTGAACGCGCACCCGAAGGTGGGCTGGGTGCAGTACGCCGGCCTGCCCGAGCACCCGGACCACGCGCTGGTGAAGAAGTACATGGGCGGGCGCGCCTCGGGCATCCTTTCGTTCGGCCTCAAGGCGGGCGGGCGCGAGGCCGGCGCCCGCGTGCTCGATGCGCTCAAGCTGTTCACGCGGCTGGTCAACATCGGCGACACCCGTTCGCTCGCCACCCATCCGGCCTCGACCACGCACCGCCAGCTCAACCCCGACGAGCTGAAGAAGGCGGGCGTGAGCGAGGACATGGTGCGCCTGTCGATCGGCATCGAGCACATCGACGACCTCATCGACGACCTCGACCAGGCGCTGGCGGCCGCCTGATCCGCGGCGGCGCGCCGCGGTCCGGCGCGCCGCCGTTCCTGTCCGGCCGGTGCGGCGGCTCGCCGCGCGAGCTGTACCGATGACGGTATGAGTCACGGAGCCGACGGGTTCAGCCGCGTGTCGATGGCGAGCGGCTCCTGTAATACCACCGCATACGAGCCCTTGGCCCGATCCGGGTCGAAGATCAGATTCCAGCTCTGGCGGCTCGCCGAGCTCGGGATGGCGATGAACCGATGCGCTGCCAACAGCGAGGCGCCGAAAGCCTGCTGACCGGCACTCGGGATTCCCGGCAAGAGCCATGTCGCGTTCGGGATCTCCGACGGCAGGGCGACGTGCACGTGCTCCGGATCGTGAATCTCGAGCACCGTCGATACGTGAGGGACGGTGTCGAGCGCACGGAACCCCTTGTGAACCGCAACCTCGATGATGGCGGTGGCCGCGTCGAGCGAGCAGTACACGGCCTTCACGCCCTTCGGGTTCCAGCGACCGCCGAAGGCATGGGCGCCCATCCCGGAATCCCAGCCGGCGGCATGCTTCGCCGTGTCGATCCGCCATGCGCGCAACGGACGCGCGAGCGACGGCGGGAAGATCGTCAAGCGTAGACCCCGTGCTCCATCTGCCCGAGCAGCGTCTTGACGAGATCGGCGCCCTGCGGCGTTGCCATCAGATCGATCGGGCGATGCGAGTCGAGTCCGATGGCGGGTCGCGAGAGCCACTGCTCCGCCTCCTCGCGCGTGCCGAGCACCTCCTGCGCCTTCGCGAGGATTTCCGCCATGCTCCAGACGCGAGCGCTCTGCTCGACGTCGAGCGGTTTGCCGAGTGCGGCTTCGTCCGCCTTGAGCCGATGCCAGGTGCGCGGGGAGATGTTCAGCACTCGCATGGTCTCGTCAAGCTTGATTTCCTGCAGGCTCGAGACCAGGTACACCACCGCTGAGCGCGGAAGGCCTTCGACGATCCGCTCGTGCAACTCGATCGCGGAGCGTACGCGCAAGGATTTCGTTCCCAGGACTTCCTTCACCCGGCCGAATGGATCGTCCGGATGCCTCCGTCTCGCGGCGCTTCCCGTCATCGCGCACTCCTTTGCCAACTGGCAAAATTGTAGCGCCGATTGTCCGGGGGCGCCACCGACTTCGCCTGCGCAGGGCGCGTTTCGCGCCCCCAGCGCTGCGGTAGCGGCCGGCCTGTGCGCCGCCGCCCCTACTCGGCCGCCGCGGCGGTGCGTCGCGACTGCGCTGCAGGCTCCTGCGCCGCCTCCTGCGCCGCGCGCCGCTCCGGCACCGCCGGCTCGTCGTCGCCGCTGCGGGCCACCTCGGCGGCCTGCCGCCGGCGCAGCACCACGCGGTCGCCCGGCGTCCGGTCCAGCAGCAGCCGCGTGACGTCCGGCCGCGCATAGTGCCCGGCCGGATCGGCCGCCGCCTTCGCGAGCGAGATCATGCCGAGGTCGATGTCGGCATGGACCAGCCCCTCGGTCCCCTCGGGCAGTGGCGCGTGCATCAGCTGGCCGTCCGGCGCGTAGATCGCCGCGAAGCCGCCGCCCTCGAGCAGCAGCTGGCGCTTCATCGGGTCGTCGCCGCACAGCATCTGCACCATTTCCTTCGACACCGTCGCGCACGGCGCGATCACGAAGCACTGGCCCTCCACCGCGTAGATGCGGCTGGCCGCGTTGTTGACCTCCGGCCCCAGCGCATAGGCGCCGCCGCGGTACAGCGAGAAGCTCGGCCACGCCGCGACGTGCACCTGCTCGTTCTGCGCGTACATCGCGTACTTCGACAGCGGCTGCAGGTGCTCCCAGCAGCACAGGGCGCCGATGCGCCCGAGCGCGGTCTCGTGCACGGCGAGGTCGCTGCCGTCGCCTTCCCCGAACACCGTGCGCTCGACGTGAGTCGGCTTGAGCTTGCGCCGCTGCGCCACCGTCTCGCCATCGGCATCGATGATCCACTGCCCCATGTAGAGGCTGCCGCCGCTCTTCTCGCTGTGGCCCATCACGACCATGATGCGGTGGGCCTTTGCCGCTGCGGCGATGCGCCCAGCCTCGGGCGAGCCGTAGACCAGCGAGTTGTCGTGGTAGCGCTGGATGAACTGCATGCCCCAGGCCGGCGAATCGAGCCAGATGAACCAGGGGTAGCCGGGCAGCCAGGTCTCGGGAAAGGCGACCAGCTTCGCGCCGCCGGCGGCGGCCTCCTCGATCAGCGCGACCGCCTTGTCGATCGATGCGGACAGGTCGAGGAAGACCGGCGCCGCCTGGACGGCAGCCACGCGGTATTTCGGATGTTGGATGCTCATGTCGACGCTCCTTGCGGGATGAACGAGCCTGTCCACCCTAAGCTCGGCGGCCGGCCGCGGCTTGTCCGGATGACGCGCCGTTCTTGATCCGGCGACGCAACCGACCTGCACCGCCGGCACCCCGCGTCCTCGCGCCGGCGCCGCGATCGCCATTGCGACCCGCGGCCCGGCGGCCTACGCTATGAACCCATGACCCGCCTGCTCAGCACCGCGAGCGTCGAACCCGGCCAGCGGCTGGCGTACTGGACCGACATGGTCTGCGAGACCTATGTCCAGCTCGAGTGCGACCCCGGCGCCGGCGAGCGCTCGATCGAGGGCGAGATCGCCTCCGACCGCGTGGCCACGCTGGGGCTGTCGCGCGTCACCTCCACCGCCCAGCGCGTGCAACGCACCCCGGCGCGCATCGCGCGGGCCAACGAAGACTACGTCCTCGTCAGCATCCAGGCGCGCGGCGAAGGCTACGTCAGCCAGGACGGCCGCACTGCGCACCTGAAGCCGGGCGACTTCGCGCTCTACGACAGCACCTGCCCGTACGAGCTGCGCTTCGACGGGCCGTTCCGGCAGTACGTGCTGATGATCCCGGGCCCCACGCTGCGCGCCTCGCTGCCCGACACCCGGCGCCTGACCGCGACCGCCGTCCGCGGCGAACGCGGCGCCGGCCGCCTGATGATCACCATGATCCGCGCGCTGGCCGCCGACATCGCGTTGCTGGCGCCCGAATCGGCCGCTGCCGTGGCCGACAGCGTGACCCACATCCTGATCGCCGGCCTGTCGGCGCTGCCGCAGGCCAGGCAGGCGCCGCCCTCGCACCTCGCGGCGCTGCACCGGGAGCAGATCAAGGCCTGCGTGCGCGCCCGGCTGCGCGATCCGGGCCTGAGCGTGGCCGGCATCGCCGCGGCGCTGCGCCTGTCGCCGAGCACCCTGCACCGCGCCTGGGCCGGCGAGCCCTGCTCGCTCGCCGACTGGATCTGGACGCAGCGGCTCGAAGCCGCGCGCCGCGACCTGTGCTCGCCGGCCCAGGCCAAGCGCAGCGTCAGCGACATCGCGTTCTCCTGGGGCTTCAACGACGCGGCGCACTTCAGCCGGGCGTTTCGTGCGCGCTTCGGCTGCGCGCCCCGCGAGCTGCGTGCGACGACGCTCGGCAAGGGCTGAGCGCCGGGCGCGGCCCGTGCCGCGGGATGTCTGCGAGAATCCGGCGCACCGACAACGCCGACCCGGGGGAGACGAGGATGGACATCGACGGATTCATGCAGGAATACAAGCGGGCGTGGGAGCAGCGCGACGAGTCCCTGTTCTGCGCGCTCTTCGCCGCCGACGGCGAGTACCACAACACGCCCTTCGCGGTGCAGCGCGGCCATGCGCAGCTCGCCGAGTACTGGCGACGCGTGAAGCTGCAGGAAGACGTCCGCGTCGAGTACGACGTGCTCGCGCGCAGCCAGGCCGGCGGCATCGCGCACTGGCACGTCACCTACCAGGTCGCCTCCGAGGAGCTGTTCCGCATCTGGGCGCGCTCCACCGGCACCCACCTCGCCGAGCGCAAGCCCGGCGAGCCGCTGCCGCGCATGGTCCTCGACGGAATGCTGCAGGCGGAATTCGGCGACGGGCTGTGCACGCGGTGCCGCATCTGGTGGCACTCGATGCCGGTGGCGCAGGGGTGAGCGCGGGCGACCCCCATGTCGCTGGAAGTCTGGCTCGCCTTCGTCGTCGCGACCGGCATCCTGCTCGCCGTACCCGGCCCGACCGTCCTCACGGTCGTCGGCTATGCCATGGCTCATGGCCGGCGCCTCTACGCGCCGCTGGTGGCCGCCGTGGCGCTCGGCGATGCCACGGCGCTGGCCGTTTCGCTGCTCGGCCTGGGCGCGCTGCTGGCAGCGTCGGCCTTCTGGTTCACGGTGGTGAAGTGGGTCGGCGGCTCCTACCTGCTCTACCTCGGCATCAGGCTGCTCGCCGCCGGAGCGTCGCCCGTCGATCCGGACCTCCCGGCGCCCCCGGCATCGACCTGGCGCCTGTTCGCGAACACCTACCTCGTCACGGCGCTCAACCCCAAGGGCATCGTGTTCTTCGTGGCGCTGCTGCCCCAGTTCATCGATGCGCGCGGCGACATCGCGCGGCAGTCGTGGATCCTGGCCGTCACCTTCGTGGTCATGGCCGCGCTCAACGCCTGGCTCTACGCGGTGTTCGCCGCCTCGGCCCGCGCGCTGCTGGCGTCGCCGCGGGCGCGGCGGCGCTTCGGCCTGCTGGGCGGCTCGCTGCTCTCGGGCGCGGGGGTGTGGGCCCTGCTGGCCAGGCGCCCCGTTTGAACCGGGGTGCGCAGCCGCGGACCGGCGCGCCATAATGCAGGCACCATGCGACTGGCCGAGCTCGGACCCTTCCCGATCACGCTGATCGCGTCGCTGATGCTCGCGGTGGTGCTGCTGGCGATCCGCGTGTTCGTCATGCAGCGCGTGCAGCAGCGGCGCCAGCGCGAGAACCGGCAGGAGACGGAGCGGCTGAAGTCGCTCGTCGCGGCCTACCGTTCGCTCGCCGGCTCGTTCTCGCCCGCGTCGCACGAGCACGCGCCGCAGATCGAGGAAACGCTGGCCGACGTGGTGCTGTTCGGCTCCCTCACCCAGGTGGAGCTCGCGGTGCGCTGCGTGACCCGCCTCAAGCGCGGCGAAGCCGTCGACTACCAGCCCCTGATCGATGCCCTGCGCTCGGACCTGCGAACGCAGCTGGGGCTCGAGCCCATTCCGCCCGGCCTCGCGCTGCCGGCCTCCGGGCCCGGCCGCCTGCTGCGCCAGGGCCGCGGCGAAGGCGAAGGCGGCGGCCGCGGCGAAGCGCGGGCCGGGGGCGGCGGGGGCGGAGGCGGAGGCGGAGGCGGCGGCCTCGCAGCGGGCGCCGGCGGGCTGGGCGCGGGATTGATGGTGGCCGACGCCGGCAGCGAGCAGAATCCTCCCTGAATCACGTCGGGCATTCCGCCGGCGCGGCCGTCGCGCCCGGGCGCGCCTGTCGGACCCGCAATCCGCAATCCATGCGATCGAAGGACAGCAACGAGGGCCATGCCATGCCGGACGACGCCGAGACCCGGAACACCCCAGCCGCCACCTCCGCCGACGAAACGGCCGCCACGCTGGCCCGATGGGAGGCGGACGAGGCCCGGATACGCGCCCGGCTGCAGCCGCCGGGCATCGCCACCCCCGGCGAGCTCGCGGGCCTCACCGGGCTGCAGATGTTCGAGGCCATCGCGGCCGGCCGGCTGCCCTCGGTCCACATCGGTGCGTCGATCGACATGTGCCCGATCGAGTTCGAGTACGGCCGCTTCGTGTTCCAGGGGCGGCCGGACGTGCGCTTCACCAACCCGATGGGCAGCATCCACGGCGGCTGGATCGCCACGCTGCTCGACTCCGCGCTGGCCTGCGCCATCCACACCACGCTGCCGGCCGGAAAGGGCTACACCACGGCCGAGCTCAAGATCAGCTACGTGCGCGCGCTGATACCCACGGTGCCGCTGGTGCGCGCCGAGGGGCACATCATCAGCGCGGGCCGCCAGGTCGGCTTCGCCGAAGGCCGCCTGTTCGGGCCCGACGGCAGGCTCTATGCGCACGCGACCACCACCTGCGTCGTGCTGGACCCGGCGGCCGGCCGGCCGGGCCCGGCCGCCTCGTGAACATCGCCGCCGAAGCTCGCGCAGCCATGGCCAAGAAGTCCTTCCCCCTTTCCAAGGTCTACGCCTTGCTCGAACCAGGGCCGGTCGTCCTGCTGACGACCGCCGGCACCGGGCAATCGAACGTCATGACCATGTCGTGGCACTGCATGCTCGAGTTCGAGCCGCCCCTGGTCGGATGCGTGGTGAGCGACCGCAGCCATACGCACGGCCTGCTCACCGCGTCCGGGGAATGCGTCATCAACATCCCCACCGTGGAGATCGCGGAAAAGGTGGTGGGCTGCGGCAACTCGACCGGCGCGAGGACCGACAAGTTCCGCAAATTCGGTCTCACCACCCGCCCCGCCGGGCAGGTCGGGGCTCCCCTCATCGACGAGTGCTACGCGAGCCTCGAATGCCGCGTCGTCGATCCCGGCATGGCGGCGAAGTATGCGTTCTTCGTGGTCGAAGTCGTGCAGGCCTGGGTCGATGCCTCGCTGCACGACCCGCGGACCATCCACCACCGCGGATACGGCAGCTTCATGGTGGCGGGAGAAACCATCCGGCTGCCCTCGAAGATGCGCTAGCCATGTCGACACGCCCCGGAAGCCCGCCAGCCATGCCCAGGACCTCGAGCACGCTACCCTACGCCGTCGCGATCGCCGCCGGAGCCCTGCTGTGGCTGCTCACGGCGGCCGCGAGCGGCCGCAGGGAAGCGTGGGACTCCGGCCTCTACTGGACGGCCGCCTACCCGCTGTCGATCGCCGTCGCCGGCGTGCTGGGCTATACGTATCCCGAGCGGGCGTGGCGCTGGGGGCTGGCGGTGATGCTCACGCAGGCGGTAGTGCTCGTCCTCACGGCGGGCGGCTTCGGCCTGCTTCCGCTCGGGCTGATCTTGTTCGCCCTGCTCGCCCTGCCCGCCATCGCCGTCGCACGCATGGCGGCACGCCTGCGCATGCGCCGGGAGCCGGGCTGACGGCGCACAATCTCCCCATGCCCGCAACGCTCGACGCACGCCACGCCGACATCACCACGCTCGCGGTGGAGGCCATCGTCAACGCGGCCAACTCCTCGCTGCTGGGCGGTGGCGGCGTCGACGGCGCGATCCATCGCGCGGCCGGGCCGCAGCTGCTCGACGAATGCCGCCTGCTGGGAGGCTGCCCGACCGGCGAGGCCCGGCTCACGCGGGGCTACCGCCTGCCGGCCCGCTACGTCATCCACACCGTCGGACCGGTATGGCGCGGCGGCGCCAGGGGCGAGCCGGAGCTCCTCGCCTCCTGCTACCGGCGCTGCCTGGAGATCGCTGCCACGCACGAGCTGCGCACCGTGGCGTTCCCGGGCATCAGCACCGGCGTCTACGGCTATCCGGTCGAGCTCGCCGCCGCCGTCGCGGTGGACACGGTGCGCACCACCCTGCCGCGCTGCGCCGCGATCGAGGAAGTGATCTTCTGCTGCTTCTCGCCGCGCGACCTCACGGTCTACGAGGGCCTGCTCGGCCAGGAGTAGTCTGGGCGGAGTCGGGCCGGAAAGCCGCCCTACGCCTTTGCGAGCGCCGCGAAATCGTGCCGCTCGAGCAGCAGGGACACCAGGTAGCCGGCCACCAGCCCCCAGAAGGCCGCGCCCACGTTCAGGAGGGCGATGTCGGCCACGGTGACGAGGAAGGTGACCAGGGCGCCGAGCGTGAAGCGGCCGCCGAACGACGTCACGAAGGCCATCTGCAGCACGCGCAGCATCGCCAGGCCCGCCAGGGTGGCGATGAAGGCCGGCGGGGTGGCGAGCATCAGCCGCGTGAACAGCGGCGAGAGCAGCCCGAAGGCCAGCGCCAGCAGGCCCACCACCAGGCCGCCGGTGTAGTGGCGCTCGCGCTCGCCCGAGGCGGAGACGATGGCGTTGGTCGGGCCGGTGAGGCAGGTCGAGACGGTGCCGACGAGGGCGGTGACCATCGAGCCGATGCCGCAGGCCAGCGTGACGGCGTTGATCGGCGCCTCGTGGCCGGCCGCCTTGAGCACCGCCACGCCCTGGCCGTTCTGCACCACCAGCACGGTGATGACCAGCGGCAGCACCAGCTCGACCATGGCCTGCGGCGACCACTCGGGCAGGTACAGGTTGGGCCGCGCCAGGATCACGCTGGCCGACAGCTCGGGCACGAAGCGCCCCGAGAACGCCACCGCGATCGCCCCGACCAGCAGCGCGCCCAGCATGGGCGGCAGGCGCCGCCCCGCGCGCGGCCAGGCATTGAGCAGCAGGAACGCGATCACCATCGGCGCGGCGATGGGCGCATCGTCGTGCAGCGAGCGCACCAGATCGAGGCCGAAGCGCAGGAACACCCCGGCGACCATGCCCATGACGATGGGCATCGGCACGGCCGCCATCGCCCGGCGCACCCAGCCGCTCAGGCCCAGCAGCACCATCACCAGACCCGAGGCCAGGAAGGCGCCGATGACCTGCGGGAAGCTCAGGTGCCCGAGGGCGGGGCCCACCAGCACCGTGCCCGGAATGGTCCAGAAGAAGGCCAGCGGCTGCCGGTAGAGCCAGCAGAAGAGCAGCGTGATCAGCCCGTTCAGGAAGAACGAGCCGAAGATCCAGGAGGCGAGATCGGACTCGGACAGGCCGCCGCGCGTCCCCACGGCGAGGATCACCGCCACCGGGCCGGTGGCGGCGAAGATGAAGCCGATCAGGCCGTTGACCGAGTAGACGGTGCCGGCGTCGCGCAGCACGCGGGCCAGGCGGGTCGGCGGCCGGATCGGGGCTTCGAGAGGCATGGCGGCCGATCTTACGCGAAGCTTCGTCCCCGTTGGAGGAAACGCCCCGCTTCCTCCCGCCCGCTGCACCGTGCGCCGCGCGTCAGCGCTTCTTCCTGCCGGTGGCGCCCGCCGGCGCCGCCGCGGCCTCGGCGTACTGCCGGGTGGCCGACTGCATCTGCTCGTACGCCGACCTCGCCGCATCGATCGACTTGGTGATGAAATCGAGGGTTCCATCGGCGCCGGACGGGGCCGACTGCGCGAGCGTCTCCACCGTCGCGGTGAGCTGGGCATTGGCCTCGTTGACCTGCTGCTCCAGCATGGCCCGCAGCTCGGCCCCGGTCTCGCTCGAGATGGCGTAGACGGCGTTCACGTACGCGTTCACCTTCTCCGGCGAGAGCTTGGCGAAGCTGCTGACCAGGTCGGTGAGCGTGCCCACGTCGCGCGCCGATAGCAAGGCCCGGATCTGCTCGGTCGATTCCTCGAGCGAGGCGCGCGCAGTATCGATGTTCAGCGCCGCAAGCTTGCCGATGCCTTCGAGAGCGGTGCGCGCCGCGGCGCCGCCGCGCTGGATCGCTTCGCCATGCAGCTTCATCAGATCGGCCGGACTGGGGGCGGGTTTCGCCATGGTCGTGCTCCTGTCGAAAGGTGATCACCCCGCGCCGGGAGGGCCCTCCGGGGGCGCACCGCGCGGCCTGATGAGGATCGTCGCAACGCCGGGAGCCGGCGTCAAGGCGGCGGCATCGGGAAGCGACCCGGCGCTGCGGGGCGGCCCGGCGCCGAGGGGCACCACACGGGCCGCCGGCTCAGACCGGCCGCACGCCGATCAGCGGCTGGTGCAGGTACATCGCGAACACGTACCAGGCCACGGTGCCGACGACCACGGTGACCAGGTCGTTGGCCCACAGGCCGGCGCGCGCCGGCGCTCCCGAGACGCGATCGCGCCGGCGCGCCGAACGGAAGTCGAGCACGGCCCACAGGAGGAACGCGCCGAACAGGACGACGTCGGCCAGCCGGCCGTTGGACAGCAGGTGTGCCAGCGCCCACAGCTTCACCCCCGCCACCATGGGATGGCCGATCGCCGCGCGCAGGCGGCTGCGCGGCACGTAGGCGGCGACGATGAGCACGAAGGCGATCCAGGTGAGCAGCGACGCCAGGTGGCGCGTCCAGGCCGGCGGATGCCACAGGTCGACCGGCGCCTGGCGGGTCAACCCGAAGCCCCACACGATCAGCACCAGGCCGACCAGCGAGACGAGCGAGTACAGCCCCTTCCACGGCCCCAGGCCCATGGCCGCGACGCGCGCGCCGCGCCAGTCGTCGGCCACGATGCGCACCGAGTGCATGCCCAGGAACAGGACGAGGCCCAGCACGAGGACGGTCACGGCACACTCCACCAAAGCGGATTTCGCGCAAGGGTAACCTATATGCAAGGATCGTCGCCTCCGCGGCGACGTGCCATGAAACGGAGGATCCGCAATGAGTGTTTCCGTCGCTTTCATCGGCCTGGGCGCAATGGGCGCACCGATGGCCGCGAACCTGCTCGATGCCGGCATTGCGCTGCGCGTCTACAACCGCCATGCGGAACGCGCGCAGGCGCTGGGCGCGCGCGGCGCCGTCGTCTGCGCATCGATCGCCGAGGCGGTGGAGGGCGCCCGTTTCGTGGTGTCGATGGTCTCCGACGACAACGCGACGCGCGCCGTCATGCTGGCGCCCGACGGCGTCGTGGCGCGCGCCGCGCCGGGCACCGTGATCGTCGATGCGAGCACCAATTCCCCGGCGCTCACGCGCACCGTGGCGGCGGAGGCGCATCGCCGCGGCCTGTTCCATCTCGATGCGCCGGTCGCGGGCAGCATCGCGCAGGCGCGCAGCCGCGAGCTGGTGTTCATGGTGGGCGGCGAGCTCCCGGCGCTCGAGCTCGCGCGCCCCCTGCTCGAGGCGATGGGCCGCATGACCGTGCACATGGGGCACAGCGGCGCCGGCGCCACGATGAAGCTGATCAACAACATGCTCTCGGGCGTGCTCACGGCCGCCATCGCCGAGGCCATGGCCGTCGCCCAGGCCGCCCATGTCGATCCCGAGGCGGCGCGGCAGATCCTGTGCGAGGGCGCTGCCGGCTCGCGGCTGACCCATTCGAAGATCCCCAAGATGATCGCGCACGACTTCGCGCCGCAGTTCCGGCTCGAGCTGATGGACAAGGACCTGCGCTACTTCCTCGCGCTGGCCGAGCAGGTCGACCGGCCGGTGCCGCTCGGCGCGCTGGTGCGCAGCCAGCTGCAGGGCGCGCGCCTGGCAGGGCTCGGGCACCTGGACACCAGCGCGCTGCTGCTGCACATCACCGGGCAGCCGGCCCGGGGCGAGACGCCGCCGAAGGCCTGATCCGGCGGGCGCCGCACCGCGAAGGTCACACGGCTGGATTATTTTTCCTCGAAGAGGTCTCTTCGCGAGCATGATCTGCCACGAATCGACCGATACAGGGCCGAATTCGCACCAAATTTCTCCTCACGATAGCGGACAATGGCAGGCCGACCTCGGAAAGGACTCCCATGACCCCCCGCGAACGACCTCCCGTCGCCGCGCCCTGCGCAGACGGACTCTGAGCATGCACCCGAGAAGCTGGGAAGCCCAGGCCGTCCGCAAGATCGAGGCCGACTTCAACCGCTCGGCCGACACGCACCTGATCCCGGTGCCGCTGCCCGCCACCCCGGGCGTCGAGCTGTACCTCAAGGACGAATCGAGCCACCCGACCGGCAGCCTGAAGCACCGGCTGGCGCGCTCGCTGTTCCTGTACGCGCTGTGCAACGGCTGGCTGCACAAGGAGAGCACGGTGATCGAGGCCTCCTCGGGCTCCACGGCGGTCTCCGAGGCCTATTTCGCCCGGCTGCTCGGGCTGCCCTTCATCGCCGTCATGCCCGAGACGACCTCGCCGGAGAAGATCGCGGCGATCCAGTTCTACGGCGGGCGCTGCCACCTGGTGAAGCATCCGGGCGCGGTCTACGGCGAGGCCGAGCGGCTGGCGCGCGAGCTGGGCGGCCACTACATGGACCAGTTCACCTACGCGGAACGCGCCACCGACTGGCGCAGCAACAACAACATCGCCGAGTCGATCTTCGCCCAGATGACGCAGGAGCCCCACCCGGTCCCGAAATGGGTCGTGTGCAGCTGCGGCACGGGCGGCACCACCGCCACCATCGGCCGCTTCATCCGCTATCGCTGCTTCGATACCCGCGTATGCGCGACCGATCCCGACAACTCGGTCTTCTTCGACGCCTATGCGAGCGGCGACACCTCGCTGCAGTTGCAGGCCGGCTCGATGATCGAGGGCATCGGCCGGCCCCGCGTCGAGCGCTCGTTCATGCCGGGCGCCATCGACGGCATGCTGAAGATCCCCGACATCGCCTCGCTGGCCGCCATCCACTACCTGCACCAGGTGCTGGGGCGCCGCTGCGGCGGCTCGACCGGCACCAACTTCATCGGGGCGCTGCACCTGGCGCACCGGATGCACCGGGCCGGCGAGCGCGGCTCGATCGTCACCATCCTGTGCGACAGCGGCGAGCGCTACCTCCAGAGCTACTACGACGACCGCTGGCTGGCCGAACGCGGGATCGACCTGCACTCGGCCCTGCCCGCGGTGCGCGCCTGCGCCGAGGAAGGCCGCCCCCTGCCGTGGGCGCTGCCCGCGGCGGGCGCCTGTGCCGGATGAGCGGCCGCGTTCCCCTACCGCGTCGATCGCCGTCCGGACGAGCCTAAAATCGCCCCATTCCTAGAACCGCCCCATTCCCGTACCACCGGAGCCACGCATGTCATTCACCCGCTTCTCCTCGCGCCTGCTGGGCCTGCTCGCAGGCGCCGCGGCGGCGCTGCTCGCCGTGACCGCCCCCCAGCCGGCGACGGCCGCCGACTGGCCGACCAAGCCCGTGCGCATCATCGTGCCCTCGGGCGGCGGCGGCGGCACGGCCGACCCCATCGCGCGGGTGCTCGCCGACGAGCTCACCAAGCGCCTCGGCCAGTCCTTCGTGGTGGAGAACCGCGGCGGCGCCAACGGCAACATCGGTGCGGCCGCGGCCGCGCAATCGGCGCCCGACGGCAACACCATCCTGTTCTCCTGGGCCGGCACGCTGGCGACCAACATCAGCCTGTATTCCCGCATCCCCTTCGATCCGCAGAAGGACTTCGACCCGGTGGTGCTGATCGGCGCCGTCCCCAACGTGCTGGTCGTCAACAACGCGCTGGGCGTCGATACGCTCGGCAAGTTCATCGCGCTCGCGAAGAAGGCGCCCGGCACGCTGAACTACGGATCGACCGGCAACGGCAGCTCCATGCACCTGGCCGCCGAGCTGTTCAAGAAGAGCACCGGCATCTACATGGTCCACATCCCCTACAACTCGGCCGGCCAGGCCACCTCCGACCTGCTCGCCAACCAGACGCAGCTGATGTTCCACCTCGTCACCGGGGCCGCGCCCTACGTGAAGGCGGGGCAGGTCAAGGCGCTCGCGGTGCTGGCCGAGCACCGCTCCTCGGTGCTGCCCGACGTCCCGACCATGGCCGAGCTCGGCATGAAGGACATCGAGTCGTCGACCTGGTTCGCCATGCTGCTGCCCAAGGGCTCCCCGCACGAGGTGATCACCCGGCTCAACGCCACGATCAACCAGATCCTGGCCGACCCGCCGGTGCGCCAGCGGCTCATCGGCATGGGCATGGAGCCGATCGGCGGCACGCCGGACAAGCTGGCCAGGCACCTGGATGCCGAGATCAGGAAGTGGGCCGAGGTGGTCAAGTTCTCGGGAGCCAAGATCCAATGAGCGCACCCCTCACAAAGAGGCAGCGCTTCGAGGCCGCGGTCGCCGGCGGGCCCGTCGACCGGCCGCCGTGCACGGCGTGGGTGCACTTCGCGAGCGACCACCTGGGCGGCACCGAGCACGCCATGCGGCATGCCCGCTTCGTGCACGACAACGACTGGGACATCTGCAAGATCGTCAACGACTTCCGCTACCCGCTGCCGGACGGCGTCGAGACGCTCACCGGGCCTGCCGAGATGCGCCGCTTCGCGCGCGAGCCGATGACGCGGGAGAGCTTCCGCGAAGAGCTCAAGTGCATCCGCCTGCTGCGCGCGGAGTTCGGCCCCGACATGCCGATCATGCTCACCACCTTCGACCCCTTCCAGCAGGTGATGCGCCGGGTCGGCTACACCAAGGCGCACCTGGTGTTCGAGCACCCGCGCGAGTCGCTCGCCATGCTCGAGGCGGTGTGCGAGACCATGGAAGAGTACATGGGGGCGGTGCGCGAGGCGGGCTGCGACGCCGTCTTCTTCTCGGTCAACAGCGCCATCAAGCCGCCGCATTCGCGCGGCATCGACGAGCGGATCTTCCGCGAGTTCTTCCGCCCCTTCGAGCTGCGCATGCTCGAGGCGATGGCGGGCATGACGCGGGCGCTGCACATCCACGGCACAGACCTCGACGTCTCGCGCGTCATCGACTACCCGGTCGAGGTGATCAGCGTCTCCGACCGGCTGCCGGGCAATCCGTCGCTCGCGCAGCTGCGCGCCATGACGCCCAAGTGCCTGATGGGCGGCATCGACGAATCGACGATCGTCGAGAGGTCGCTGCCCGAGCTGCGCGAGGAGATCCACGACTGCGTGCGCCAGATCGGCCGCGAGCGCTTCATCCTCTCGCCGGGCTGCACGATCCCGACGCAGACTCCCTGGTACGCGCTCGAGGCGATCCGCAAGACCTGCGAAACGCTCTGATCATGACCCGCGGCGGCGGCCTGAAGCTCGACCGGATCGATCGCAAGCTGCTGCAGCTGCTGCAGGACGACGCCTCGCTGCCGATCGCCGAGCTGGCCGCCCGGGTCAACCTCTCGCCCACGCCGTGCTGGCGGCGCATCCAGAAGCTGCGCGACGCCGGCGTGATCCGCAAGCAGGTGGTGCTGCTCGATGCGGCGCGGCTCAACGTCGGGGTCACCGTGTTCGTGTCGGTGAAGACCAGCCAGCACAACCCGGCATGGCTGGAACGCTTCGCGCGCGGCGTGGCCCGCATCCCCGAGGTGGTCGAGTTCTACCGCATGAGCGGCGACATCGACTACCTGCTGCGCGTGGTGGTGCCCGACATCGCCGGCTACGACGCGGTCTACAAGGAGCTGATCCGCGTGGCCGAGCTGACCGACGTCAGCTCCAGCTTCGCCATGGAGCAGCTCAAGTACACCACCGCCCTGCCGCTGAACTTCGTGGAATCCGGCTAGGGCCTGTTCACGCTACGACCCTGCGGTCGTCTCCTCGCCGCGGCCCGGCGGGGTGATAATTGCGCATCGACGACCCGCCGACCGGATGACCGCATGCGCGTCCTGCAGCACCTCTTCGAAAGCAACAAGGCGTGGGCCGAACGCGTGCGCCGCGACGACCCGGACTTCTTCGAGCGCCTGTCGCAGCAACAGACGCCGCGCTACCTGTGGATCGGCTGTTCCGACAGCCGGGTGCCGGCCAACGAGATCATCGGCCTGCCGCCGGGCGAGGTCTTCGTCCATCGCAACATCGCCAACGTGGTGGTGCACACCGACCTGAACTGCCTGTCGGTGATGCAGTTCGCCGTCGACCTGCTCAAGGTCGAGCACATCATGGTGGTCGGCCACTACGGGTGCAGCGGGGTGCGCGCGTCGCTGCGCCAGGAGCGCATCGGCCTGGCCGACAACTGGCTCGGCCACGTCAAGGACATCACCGAGCACCACGAGGCGCGCATCCGCCCGCTGTACCACGAGTCGCACAAGCTCGACCGGCTGTGCGAGCTCAACGTGATCGAGCAGGTGCGCAACGTGTGCCGGACCACCATCGTGCGCGACGCCTGGGAGCGCGGCCAGGCGCTGTCGGTGCACGGCTGGATCTACGGCCTGCGCAACGGGCTGCTGCGCGACCTCGGCGTCACGGCGCAGAGCCACAGGGAGTTCGAGGGGCGCTACGAGGCGGCGCTGGCGGCGCTCGCCTGAGGGGTCCGCATGCGAGTCAACGTCCTGGGCGCCGGCGTCGTCGGGGTCGCCTGCGCATGGTTCCTCAACCGCCTGGGCTGCGAGGTCACGGTGATCGACCGGCGGCCGCAGGCGGCCTGCGAGACCAGCTTCGCCAACGGCGGGCAGATCTCGGTCAGCCACGCCGAGCCGTGGGCCAATCCGTCGGCGCCGCTCAAGCTGCTGCGCTGGCTGGGGCGCCGCGACGCGCCGCTGCGCTTCCACCTGCGCGCCGACCTGCACCAGTGGCTGTGGAGCCTGGCGTTCCTGCGCCAGTGCACGCCGGCGCGCGCGCGCCACAACATCGAGCAGCTGGTGCGGCTGGGGCTGTACAGCCGCGCCACGCTGCAGGCGCTGCGCCGCGACACCGGCATCGCCTACGAGGCGCGCACGCGCGGCATCCTGCACTTCTACACCGACGCGGCGGAGTTCGAGGCGGCGCACGAGCCGGCCCGCCTGATGCGCGAGTTCGGCTGCGACCGGCGCATCGTCTCGGCCGACGAGGCGGTGGCCATCGAGCCGGCGCTGCGCCTCGCGCGCAGCCGGCTGGTGGGCGGCACCTATACCGAGGCCGACGAATCGGGCGATGCGCGCCGCTTCACGCGCGAGCTGGCCGCGCTGTGCCGGGCCCAGGGGGTGCGCTTCCTGATGAACCATACCATCACCGCCCTGCGCGCGGCCGGCGACCGGCTCGAGCACGTCGAGGCCACCGACGAGGAAGGCCGCTACGTGCGGCTGGCCGCCGACTGCCACGTGCTTGCGCTGGGCAGCTTCAGCGCGCGGCTGGCCGCGCCGCTCGGCCTGCGCCTGGACATCTACCCGGCCAAGGGCTACTCGGTGACCATGCCGGTGCTCGACGCCTCGCGCGCGCACGAGGTCTCGCTCACCGACGACGAGCACAAGCTGGTGTTCTCGCGGCTGGGCGATCGGCTGCGCATCGCCGGCACCGCGGAGCTGGCCGGCTACGACCGCTCGCTCGACCGGGAGCGCTGCGCGGCCATCGTGCGGCGCTTCGAGGCGCTGTTCCCGGGCGCCGCCGACACCGCGCGCGCCGAGTTCTGGAGCGGGCTGCGCCCGACCACGCCGTCGAACCTGCCCTACCTGGGCGCCACCCGCTACGCCAACCTGTTCCTGAACACCGGCCACGGCACCCTGGGCTGGACCCACGCCTGCGGATCGGGCAAGGCGCTGGCCGACCTCATCGCCGGACGCCGGCCGGAGGTCGATTTCGCCTTCACCGGCCCGGCCCGGCAGGGGATGCGCCCGGCGCCCGCTCGTGAGACTATCGCGGGATGAAAGCGCCCGAAACACGGCCGCCAGACCCAGCCGGGGCTCGCAACGCCCTGCCGACCTACCCGGCGGGCCCCGCTCCCGAGCCGGGCACCGCACGCGAGATCGCGCCCGGCGTGCTGTGGCTGCGCATGCCGCTGCCGTTCTCGCTCACCCACATCAACCTGTGGGCCATCGACGACGGCGCGGGCTGGGCCATCATCGATACCGGCATGCAGACGGCCGAGACCGCCTCGGCCTGGCACAAGCTCATCGCCGAGGCCTTTGGCGGGCGCCCGATCACGCGCGTGTTCGCCACCCACATGCACCCCGATCACATCGGCATGGCCGGCTGGCTCACGCGCCGCTTCGACTGCCGGCTGTGGATGACCCGGCTGGAGTACCTGAACTGCCGCGTGCTGGTGGCCGACACCGGGCGCGAGGCGCCCGAGGACGGCGTCGCCTTCTACCGCCGCGCCGGCTGGGACGACGAGGCGATCGAGCAGTACAAGGCGCGCTTCGGCAGCTTCGGCAAGGGGGTCTATCGCCCGCCCGACAGCTACCGGCGCATCGTCGACGGCGAAACGATCGCCATCGGCGGGCACGAGTGGCGCGTCGTGGTCGGCAGCGGCCACTCGCCCGAGCACGCCAGCCTGCACTGCGCCGGCCTCGGCCTGCTCGTCTCGGGCGACCAGGTGCTGCCGCGCATCTCCTCCAACGTTTCGGTGTTCCCCACCGAGCCCGACGCCGACCCGCTGGGCGAGTGGCTCGAGTCGCTCGAACGCATCCAGCAGCTGGTACCCGACAACGTGTTGGTGCTGCCGGCGCACAACGAGCCCTTCAACGGGCTGCACTCGCGCCTGCAGTCGCTCAGGAACGGCCACCTGCGCGGGCTGGAGCGCCTGCGCAAGGCGCTCGGCGAGCCGAAGCGCGTCGTCGACCTGTTCGGCGCGCTGTTCGCGCGCGACGTGCGCACCGACCCGCACCTGATGAACATGGCCACCGGCGAGTGCCTGGCGCACCTCAACCACCTGCTGGCGCACGGCGAGGCCACCGTCGAGACCGACGTGCAGGGCGTGGGCTGGTACCGGCGGGCGGGCTGACCGCACCCGGAGCGGCGCCGTCCCGGCGCGAGCCGGCCTTCGAGCAGGCGAAGGCACTCCGGCAGTGCCGCCGGGCGGGACGGCGGCGCGCTCAGTCTCCCCCGTGCGGCGCCTCCCACGCCACGCTGAGCGGCGCCTTGCGCGAGAACAGCTTCACGTGCTCGTCGATCGCGAAGCGCACGCGCGCGAGCCGCTCCTCGTCGTCGGCCTCGCACTCGAAGCGCAGCGCGTCGGGCTCGGCGACGAAGCGGCAGACACCCCAGGGAAACTCGGCGCGGCCCAGCCGCTCGTCGTACTCGACGCGGATCTTGCGGCCGAAGTGGTAGCACAGCCGCGTCAGGTAGCGGCTGGCCTCGGCGGTGGGCATGCGGCCCTGCAGTCGGATCATGGCGGGAGGTCCGGTCTACGGATGGGGGTCGGTGTCGGAAGCGGCGGCGTCGACGGCGCGGTCCACCAGCACCACCGGATAGCCGTGCGAGCAGCGCTCGATGCGCGCCTGCACGCCGTAGGCCCGGTGCAGCAGCCCGGCGTCGACCTCGCGCGCCGGCAGCCCGGCCGCGAGCACGGCATCGGGCCCCAGCACGACCAGGCGGTCGCAGAAGCGCAGCGCGAGGTTCAGGTCGTGCAGCGCCATCAGGCAGATGGCCTGCCGCCGGTCCACCAGCGTACGCACCGTCTGCAGCACCTGCAGCTGCCAGCGCAGGTCCAGCGCGCTGGTGGGCTCGTCGAGCAGCAGCAGGCGCGACTCGCGCGCGATGACCTGCGCCAGACCCACCATCTGGCGCTGCCCGCCGGAGAGCTCGTCCAGCGGGCGCAGCGCGATGCCGGCCAGGCCCAGCGACGCGAAGACCGCCTCGATCAGCGCCTGCGTGCGGGCGCGCCCGAGCTCGGGCCGGCTGGCGTGCAGCGCGGCCAGCATCGCCTCGTAGGCCACCAGCGAGCTCGCCTGCGGCAGCGCCTGGGGCAGGTAGCCGACGCGGCGCAGGCGCTCGCGCGGCGGGCACGCGTTGAGGTCCTCGCCGTCGAGCAGGATCCTGCCGCGCGCCGGGCGCAGGCCCGCGATCGCCTTGAGCAGCGTCGACTTGCCGGCGGCATTGGCGCCGAGCACGCCGACCAGCGATCCGGGCGGCACGCGCGGCAGGTCCAGCGCGCGGATCACCGCGCGGCCCGGGTAGCCCGCGGCCAGGCCGTGCAGCGCCAGGCCGGCGGCCGTGTGCGCGCCCGAGCCGCCCTCGACGCCGCCCGGGGCAGCCACCGGCTGCCTCATGCGCGCCGGCGCCGGCCGAGCACCAGCGCCATGAACATCGGCACGCCGACCAGCGCGGTGATGATGCCGATCGGCAGCACCACGCCGGGGATCAGCGTCTTGCTCAGCGTGGACGCCAGCGACAGCATCAGCGCGCCCGCCAGCGCGCTGGCCGGCAGGTAGTGGCGATGGTCCTCGCCGACCAGCAGCCGCGCGATATGCGGGCCCACCAGGCCGACGAAGCCGATGATGCCCACGAAGGACAGCGCGGCGGCGCTGGACAGGCTCACGCGCAGCAGCGTCGCCAGGCGCAGCCGCTCGACGGCGATGCCGAAGCTGCGCGCCTGGTCCTCGCCCGAGCGCAGCGCGGTCAGCGCCCAGACGTTGCGCAGCGACCAGGCACAGCACGGCGCGAGCACCGCCGCCACGATCGCGATCTTGTTCCAGGCGGCGCGCGCCAGGCTGCCCATGGTCCAGAAGACGATCTGCTGCAGCGAGTCGCTGTCGGCGACGTACTGCAGCAGCCACAGCAGCGCCTCGAAACAGAACAGCAGCGCGATGCCGAACAGCACCACGGTATCGACCGAGGCGCCGTAGCGGCGCGCCAGCAGCTGCACGAGCAGCGTCGCGCCGGCGGCGCCGGCGAAGGCACCCAGCGGCACCGCGAGGTTCTCGCCGAAGGCCGGCAGCGCCAGGCCGCCGACGATGGCGACCGATGCGCCCACTGCGGCGGCGGCGGAAACGCCCAGCGTGAAGGGGCTGGCCAGCGGGTTGTTCAGCGCCGTCTGCATCTCGGCGCCGGCCAGGCCGAGCGCGGCGCCCACCAGCAGCGCCATCACCGCCTGCGGCAGGCGCACCTCCCACAGGATGACGCGCTGGTCGATCGGCAGCACGTCGGGCCGCAGCAGCCCTGCCACGACATCGCCGAAGGCGAACGCCGACGGCCCGGTGGCGACGTCGAGCACGAACCCAGCGGCCAGCGCCAGCGCGAGCGCCGCGATCCAAGCCAGCCGCGCGCCGGAGAAACGCCGGTAGCGCCGCGCCAGCGAGACATCGGCGGGCATCGCGTCGGCAGGCGGCGTCACCGCAGCGAGATCCAGTAGGTGCCGTCCAGCGCGAGCGGCTGGAAGCGCGAGTAGAAATCGTCCAGCGTCGCCTGCGGATCGAGATCGGCGAACAGGTCGGGATGCAGCCACTTCGCGAACACCTGCACCGCCACCACGTTGAACGGCGAGTTGTAGAAGTGGTGCCAGATGGCGTAGGCCCGGCCTTCCTGCACGGCGCGCAGCCGCGCGATGGCGCGCCGCTGCACCGCGCGCTGCAGCGACGCGCGCGCCGCCTCGGGCGGCACGCCGGGGCCGAGGATCACGCGCAGCGGATGCCGCTCGGCGCCGGCCATGCTGCCGATGCCGGTGCCGATGTAGACCTGCGGCTGGCGCGCGATCAGCCACTCGGGATTGAGCGTGCCGAAGTCGCCGGGCACGAGGCCGCGCGCGATGTTGCCGCCGCCGGCGGCGTCGAGCAGCTGGCCGACCAGCCCGACCATCGTGTCGCAGCAGCCTTCGCTCAGGCCCACGCGGTTCTCGAGGAACACCGTGGGCGCCGCGGGCCGGGCGCGCGCGAGGCGTTCGGTCACGCGCGCGAGCTGCGCCTCGTAGTGCGCGGCGAACGCCTCGGCGCGCTGCGGCTGGCCCAGCAGCGCGCCGAGCAGGCGGATGCTGCGCGGGGTGTTGCGCAGCGGCTCGCGGCGGAAGTCGACGAACACCACCGCCGTACCGGCGGCCTGCAGCCGCTCGATCGCCTCGCGATCGCGATCGCCCGGCCCGTGCCCGCCTCCGAGCGTGAAGATCGCCACCTGGGGCCGCACGGCGATGGCCTGCTCCACGCTGAAGCTGCCGCTGGAGGAGCGCCCGATGCGCGGCACGCGCTCGAGCCGCGGGAAGCGCCGCCGCCACTGCTCGTAGCCGGTGGGGTCGAGCAGCTCGAACTCGCCCATCATGCCGGCCAGCCGCCGCGTCGGGTCGTCGTGCTCCAGGATGGCCAGCGCCGGCAGCAGGCGGCCTTCGCCGAGCAGCAGACGCTCGACCCCGGCCGGCACGCGAACCGTGCGGCCGGCCAGGTCGGTGAGCTCGATCTCCCCGGCCGCGCGCGCCGGTGTCGCGAACAAGCAGAACTGCACGGCCGCGAGCACGATCAGGGCTCGCACGGTAAAGGCAAACAGAGTCGAAGCCGGCATCATGAATCTGCTTGCTAGGGTTGCCCCAGCGCGTACTCGATCGCGCGCTGCAGCGCCGGCAGCGCGGCGCTGCCGTGGTTCTCGCCTTCGAATTCGCGGAACCCCGCCTGCAGCCCGGCCGGCCGCAGGCGCTCGAGGTCGAGCCCGAGGCTGCGGGCCGCGTCCACCTGGCCGCGCTGGCGCAGCAGCGCCGCGCGTTCGGCGGACGCACCGGTCGGCGGCGCCTGTTCGCGCGAGCCGACCGTGACCAGCACCCGCGCCCGCGGCGTCGAGCGGGCCGCGAAAGCCTCGCGCTCCTTCAGGATGAAGCCATCGTTCCACCAGATCGACGGGCTGGCCGCGACGTAGTCCGCGAACAGGCCCGGACGGGTGAACAGCGCGTGCAGCGCCAGCAGCCCGCCGAAGGAGTGGCCGAACAGCGTGCGGCGGCGCGCGTCGACGGGGAATTCGCGCGCGATGAATGGCTGCAGGTCGCGCTCGATGAAATCGAGGAAGGCGTCACCGCCGCCGAACTCCGGCGACAGTCCCGGCGCCGGCGGCGTGTAGTCGAACGCGCGCGCCTGCTCGTCGTACGGCTCGTCGGTCGGGTAGCCGATGCCGACCACGATCCCCGGCCGGATGCCGGTGCTCGCGCTGCGCCGTGCCTGGGCGCGCGCCATCAGGGCCGCGACAGGAAACAGCGCATTGCCGTCGAGCACGTAGAGCACCGGATAGCCGCCGGGCGGCGGCGGGCCCTCGGGCAGCGCCACGAACACCCGGTAGACGCGCCCGTCGGCACTCGAACGAAGGTCAAGCCGGCGGGTGTCCGGCAGCGTCACGACCGGCGCGCCGGCCAGCGTGGCGGTCGCCGCGTCGCGCGGCAGCGTGGTGCACGCCGACACGGTCGCGGCGATGGCCGCGGCAACGGCCGCGGCGGTGACCCGCCGGGCGATGCGGCACTCGGGAACAGGTCGGGGCACTGATGCTGACCAGAATTGCTTGCGCCCATCCGGGCAGCCCACCAGCATCCCATGCGCACGCGGCGCACACGTTTGCGGCGCCAACGAATTCATTTGAGAAAGCGATCAGATGATCGGCATCACACCCGCCTCGGCCTGGTTGAGCCATGCCGCATCGCACGGCCAGGCCCTGCGGCTGCCGCCCTTGCGTCGGTCGGCGTACGCGTCGACCAGCCCGTCCCGCCTGACCTCCAGCGCGCGCACCTGCATCTTGAGGAGGCAGGACGCGAGCATTTGCTGCTCGTGTTCATCGAGCGCCGAAAGCACTTCGCGGTGGATATGCACGACACGCGGAAAGATCTTGCGGTACAGCGCCGCGCCCCTGCTCGACAGCCTCACGATGCTAATGAGAATTACTTGCATTTGTATGGATAGCCCGCTAGCATCCCGTCCACATCGGACATACGTATTTGCGGCGCCGACGAATATGTTTGGGAAAACGATGTTCCACGAGACTGCCCGGGTCCGCGCCGGCCGCCCGCGCATGCGCGCGCCGGGCAGGTTTCCCGGCGCCATCGTCGCCGGCGCTACCGTTACCGGCGACGACGTGGCCCGGCTGGCGGGTGCCGATCACCATTTCCTCGCCACCGACATCGCGCCCGGGCAGCCGGTGCTGGCCGGGCGCCTCACCGCGCAGGCGCTGCGGCCCGGCCTGGGGATGCACTGCGCCGACGTCAACGACCTGCACGACATGCGCACGCGCGCGACGGCGGAGCCAGGGCTGCGCGTGCTGCTGCTGCTCGACGGATGCGTCGACGTATCGTTCGGCTCGCGACGCGTGAGCCTGTCGGCGCGCGCGGCGCCCGGGGACACGCCCCAACCGGTGGGCGCCCTGATCGGGCTCACGCGCCCCGAGGTCTTCGAGCGCCGCTGGCGGCAGGGCGCCTACGAACGCAAGGTGGTCGTCACGGTGAGTGCCGGATGGCTGGCTTCGTGCGGGCCCTCCGGCGAAGGCGAGGGCTCGGCCGCGCTGCGGGCGTTCATGTCGCGCCACCTCGCAATCGAGCATTGGCAGCCCTCGCCGCGCACGATCGCGATCGCCGAGCAGATCGTGCGCGCGCCGGCGATGCCGCCGCTGCTGCAGCACCTGTTCCTCGAGAGCCGCGCCATCGAGCTGGTGAGCGAGGCACTGGGGAGCTTCGACCGCCCCGGCCCGGGCCGGCCCGCACTGAGTCCGCGCGAATATCGCCGCGCCCGCGACCTGCGCGATTTCCTCGACGGCGACGCCTGCGACGGCCTTACGCTCGGCGAACTGGCGCGCCGCGCCGGCGTGAACGCCAACTCGCTGCAGCGCCAGTTCCGCGCCGCCTTCGGCACCACCATCTTCGAATACCTGCGCGAAAGCCGGCTGCAGCGCGCGCGGGCCGCGCTCGAAAGCCGCGGACTCAGCGTCGCGGAAGCCGCACGGCTGGCCGGCTACACCAGCCCCGCCAACTTCGCGACGGCCTACAAGCGCCGGTTCGGCCTCTCGCCGAAAGTAGCCCGCGCACGAGTCTGAGCAGGCAAGTCCCGCTCGCGAATCCGAACCGGTGCCGGCACCGGAAACCAGGCCGGCCCCCCCACGCACGGATGCGGGCGCCGGCCCGAGGTGCCCCGGCCCGTCAGGCGCCCCGCGGCGCGCGATCGCGTGCCACGTCCCTGCCGGCCGGGACGTACAGAGCCTCCGCATGCGATCACACGTCGCATCGTCGCTCCGGCAAACGTCTTCGTCGCCGCCGCAAACCATTGTCCACGAGCGAAGTGCTGCAATCGACCCGCCCTCGAATACGAATCATTAACGGTAAGAACCCATGCTCACTCGCTCGAACCGGGCGGCCCCGGGCCGCCGGCGCCGGAGTCCACGGCGCCCCTTGTCGCTCATCGGATATGCGCTTGCCTGTCTCGCCGCCTCGCCGGCCGCGGCGCAGCAGGACGCCACGCCCACGCTCGAGGCCGTCGTCGTGACCGCCAGCGCCCGCGAGCAGAAGATCCGGGAAGCGCCGGCCAGCATCTCGGTCATCACGCGCGAACAGCTCGAGCGCGAGCCCTTCATGAACCTGCAGGACGCGGTGCGCACCCTCGAGGGCGTGAGCATCGTGGGCGGCGGCCCCAACGAGAAGGACATCTCCATCCGGGGACTGCCCGGCGAATACACGCTGATCCTCGTGGACGGCAAGCGCCAGAGCACGCGCGAGACGATGAACCGCGGCACCGGCGGCGTGCAGTCGAACCTGGTCCCGCCGCTCGAGGCCATCGAACGCATCGAGGTGGTACGCGGGCCGATGTCCTCGCTCTACGGCTCGGATGCCATCGGCGGCGTAATCAACATCATCACGCGCAAGGTCCCCAAGACCTGGGGCGGCTCGTTCACCGTGGGCACCGTGGTGCCGCAGGATTCGGACGAAGGCGACGCGCGCCATGCCGGCTTCTGGCTCGGCGGGCCGATCAAGACCGACACGGTAGGGCTGCAGGTCTACGGCAAGCTCACCGACCGCGACGAGGACCGCATCTACTACCCCGGCTCGCTCACCAGCGGCACCTTCGGCTCGACCGATCGCAACCTCACCGCCAAGCTGTCGCTGACGCCGTCGCGCGAGCACGCCTTCACCGTCGAGGCCGGCCACAGCGAGTTCTCACAGGAACGGCGGCCGGGACGCTCGCTGGCCGCGAACGCCGCAGCGCTGGAAACGGAGCACGAGCGCCGGCACTGGGCGCTCACGCACGAAGGCAGGTGGTCCTTCGGCACCTCCACGCTGGCCCTGTACCAGGAAATCGGCAAGCAGACCAACTGGACCAACGGGGTGCGCAGCCCGGTGGTCCCCGAGCTGACCGATACCGTCCTCGACGGCCAGGTTTCGCTGCCCTTCGCCCGTCACCTGCTCAAGCTCGGCGGGCAATACAGCCACGCCAAGGTCGAAGGCATCAGCAGCCAGGATTCGATCGCCGGCTATCCGGCCAACGTCGATGCGGTCACCGTGAAATCGTGGGCGCTGTTCGCCGAGGACGACCTCTTCGTCACCGAGCGCCTCACGCTGACCGGCGGCCTGCGCCTGGACGACCACGAGAACTACGGCTCGCACTGGACGCCGCGCCTCTATGCGGTCTACAAGCTCAGCGACACGCTCACGCTGCGCGGCGGCGCCGCCAAGGGCTTCAAGGCGCCGACCATACGCCAGAGCACCGCGGGCTACTGCATGACCACCGGCGGGCAGACCGGCAACGTCTCGCCGCCCGGCACGCTGTGCGGCAACCCGAACCTGGAGCCGGAGACCAGCGTCAACGAAGAGGTCGGCATCCGCTACGACGCCCCGAACGGCGCGAGCCTGAGCGCCACCCTCTTCAACAGCGACTTCAAGAACAAGGTGGCCAGCTACGACACCGGCGTAGCCGATCCGCGGGTGCCCTCGCGCAACATCTACGTGTACGACAACATCGACAAGGTGACGCTGCGCGGCATCGAGCTGGCTGCCGCATGGCCGCTGGCGCGCGCATGGCGGCTGTCGGGCAACTACACCTACACCGACTCCAAACGCAAGGGCGGCGGCGAGCCGGCCTTCGACGGCAGCTCGCTCGACGGACGTCCGCTCGACAAGACGCCCGAGCACGTGCTCAACGCGCAGCTCGACTGGGCGGCCGCGGACAAGCTCGCGCTCTACGCCCGCATGAACTACCTGGGCAAGCAGTACTGGGCGGCGTTCCGCAACGGCGCCATGAACGTGCGCGAGCGCGAGGCCTCGACCACCTTCGACATCGGGGGCAGCTACCAGCTCCGCCGCAACCTGGCGCTGAAATTCGCGCTGTTGAACGTCGCCGACGAGAAAGTGCCGGTCGACGACCGCACCCGCACCACCGGCCTGGCCGGCAACTGGATGGTCGACGAAGGCCGGCGCCTCTGGGTGGCGCTGGAGGCGAGCTTCTGATCCGGCGGCAAAGGCACGGATGCGGGACAATGGCACCGGTCGGGCGGCTGCTCGCCGCCCGTTTCGGTGCGAGACCCATGGCTGCCACGACCGCTGACACCACCCCCCTCATCGACGACGAGCTCACGGTGCTGGCCGCCCTGGTGCCGCTCGCCGGCCAGCGGATCATCGAGCTCGGCTGCGGCGCCGCCGGCCTGGCGCGCGCATTGCTGGGGAAGTACCCGGACAGCCGGGTCACCGGCCTGGAGGTCGACGAGCGCCAGCATGCGAAGAACCTGGCAGCGCCGCAGGCCGGCCTGAGCTTCGTGGCCGCCGGCGCACAGGCGATCCCGTTTCCGGACGCGAGCTTCGATCTCGCGCTCATGCTGAAGTCGCTGCACCACATCCCGCTGCCGCTGATGGAGCAGGCGCTCGCGGAGACCGCACGGGTGCTGCGCCCGGGCGGGCACCTCTACGTGTCGGAGCCGGTCTACGCGGGGGCGCTCAACGACGTGGTGCGCCTCTTCAACGACGAGCGCACGGTGCGTGCAGCCGCGCAGGCTGCGCTGGACGAGGCGCTGCTCACGGGCGCCTGGGAGCAGGAGGCCGAGCAGCGCTTCGAGATGCCCTCGCGGTTTCGCGACTTCGCCGAGTTCGAGCAGCGCATGATGCGGCCGACCTTCGCCGATCATCGGATCGACGACGCGATGCTCGCGACGGTGCGCGCGGCGTTCGAGCCCCACTGCGGCCCGGAAGGGGCGCGCTTCACGCGCCCGATGCACGTGCGGGTGCTGCGTCGCGTTTGAGTGGGGCGAGTGGGGGCAGCCGCTGAGCTAGGCTACCTAACGGATGCATGGCGGATATAGCGCACGCCGTCGATGCCATCGAAATCCGCGTCCTGCGTCCACAGCGTCGCGCTGTGCGCCTGTGCGGTCGCGAGCATGACCGAATCAGCGAGCGGCAGCTTGTGCAACAGCCCGAGGCTGGCTGCCTGCATCGCGAGATCGGCATCGAGGTCGACGACGCGCCCCTGCCGCATCTGTGCGGCCACCTGAAGCGCTGCATTCTCGCCGCGTTGCGCAAACACCCGCTTGAACACCTCGAGCAGACTGATCGTCGGCACGACCAGCCGGTCGGTATCGATGATCGAAGCCGCGAAGAACGCAGCGTTCGGCCCGTCGGCGAAGAACTCGAGCCAGCCCGACGAATCGACGACGTTCAAACGCGATCCTTCTCGCGCGGGACACGAGTGTCGATGCCGCGCAGGAAACCGCGCATCGCCTTCATTTCTCTCACCGGCACGAATTCGGCACGTCCGTCGTGAACGATGACCTCGAGCTTCTGCCCGGGCCGGATCGCCAGGGATTCCCGGACACTTTTCGGGATCACGACCTGGAACTTCTCGGACACAGTCACCGTCGTCATACGGAATCCTCATCGATTCATAAATCGTATGATAGCGGAGGCGGCCGGTCAACCGGCTAAAAGCCGTGTTCGTAATATCGAGGCGCACGCCGCCGCGATGGCCAGCCGCCTCTCGACAAGTGGTGACGGAAAGCCCGTGTGCGCCGGAGCACACCCATACGACATCCTGGACGATGGATCCCGGGCTCTTCCTCTGAGCCCGTGGTTCGACACAATGGATGACACGAACCCGCTCGGTGAAGGCCCATGGATGTAGTTGCCGACCCCCGGCTCTCAACGTCGTCATCACTGCTTCTGTTGGCATTGTCAGAATCTCAGAAATGCCTGTCACAAAGCAGAATTTTACGCGGGTTAGTGTGTTGTGTAGAGATTTGACCGAACCCCTGACGCAGCTTACGCTGCTCGACAGCCAGAGCTGGAGCCGAAGCCGATCGACACCCTCGTTCAACTCGACCAAAGAAGACGGATGAACCATCCCAACCTGGAAACGATCTATCGGTGCGCGTACCGACGAGAAGATGTGCAGCCGTATCCGTTCCAGCGCGCGATCGCCGAAAACGCCGATGTCGACATCCTTGTCGCACCGACTGGCCTGGGGAAGACCGCGGCTATCGTGCTGAGTTGGATCTGGCAGCTACTGGCCAACGCCCCTGCTACTCCGCGACGCCTCGTCTGGTGCCTGCCGATGCGGGTGCTCGCCGAGCAGATCGCTCGAGAAGCACAAGCCTGGATCGACAATCTCGACGATCTGTTCGAGAGAAGCGGCTGCCCCAAGCCGAGCGTCCATCTACTGATGGGCGGCGCGGTCGATGAAGACTGGAGGCTGCGCCCGGAAAATCCGGCAATCCTCGTCGGCACGCAGGACATGCTGCTTTCGCGCGCGCTGATGCGCGGCTACGGCATGAGCCGGTTCGGCTGGCCGATCGATTACGGGCTGCTCCACAACGACGCTTTGTGGGTCTACGACGAGGTGCAGCTGATGGGCGCTGGGCTCGCCACGTCGGCGCAGTTGGAAGCGTTTCGCCGACGTACGGGATGGCGGCATGAGCGAGCGGCGCGAAGCCTGTGGGTCTCGGCCACTCTCGATCCGCGGTGGCTCGACACCGTCGAGTTCCGTAGTGAGATCCCCGAACCGGTCGTCCTGCGCTGGGATGACGGTAATCCGCCCGAGTCGCCGTCCCTGAGGGCCCGGCTCGACGCCGTCAAGCGGGTGAAGCGCGCCGAGACGACGGTCACGGCCGACAGCCTGAAGAAGCCGCAGGCGCACGCCATCGCTCTTGCCCGGGAGGTGGCTTCGCTGCATCGCAAGGAAACCACCACCCTCGTCATCGTGAACACGGTGCGCCGTGCCGTGGCGCTGTACGCGGCACTCGCCGACGTGCTCGAAGCGTCCACCGCGCGCCTGCTGATCCACTCCCGCTATCGTCCGCCCGAGCGCCGAGCGCTGGAGGAGCACTTGCGCGCCGGCGCCGGGGACGACCGCGTGGTGGTCGCCACGCAAGCGATCGAGGCAGGGGTGGACATGACGTCCGCGGTCCTGTTCACGGAGCTGGCGCCATGGTCGTCGATGGTGCAGCGCTTTGGCCGCTGCAACCGCGCCGGCGAGCTGAACGACACGGGCGGCGCCGAGGTTCGCTGGATCGACATCGAGACGGAAGCCGACCGGGCATCGGCCCGGCCGTACGAAGTCGAAGACCTGAAAGCGGCACGCGACATCCTCGCCACGCTCGACGAGGTCAGCCCACGCAAGCTGCCGCCGCCTTCTCGTCCGCGAAGACCCGCACAGGTGATTCGGCCGAAGGATTTCGAGGAACTGTTCGACACCGACGCCGATCTCTCCGGATACGATCTCGACGTCTCGCCGTATATCCGCGACAGCAACGACCTGTCGGTCAGCCTCTTCTGGCGAACGGTCGGCAACGCCGAACGGGTTTCGGCGAAGCGTCCCCTGAGGGACGAGCTTTGCTCCGCACCCCTGAACGACGACCTTCGGGCTTGGCTACTTCCCAAGGAGGGGAACGCACCCGCCTACGTCGAGGATCCGCTGGCACACGACGGCGACCCCTGGGTACGCCTCGACAAATCATCCCACCGGCGCTTGCGCCCAGGTTTGACCGTGCTCCTCGATGTACGGATGGGCGGCTACGACCTGGAACTCGGCTTCGTCGGCGCATCTGCAACCGCACCGGTCAAGCCGATCGCAGAAAGCCCAACCACCGCGGCGGCGGCCGGCAACGACACCGATGTCGGCGCGACCACCGACGACGACCCCCAGTCCTTCGGTTCTGCGGCCGCGCTGCTGCTCGAGCGGCATCTCGACGACGTAGCGAAATGCGCTCGCGAGATCGCGCAGGCGCTCGGCCTGCCGCCCGCCCAGGTCGAAGCCCTGTGCCGCGCTGGTGCATGGCACGATCTCGGCAAGGCATTCCCGCCGTTCCAGATCCTGCTCGGCGGCTCGCCCCCCGCCCCGCTGCTGGCGAAGTCTGCCGAGATCCAGGCTTCGAAGGAGCGTCGGCAGCGGGCCGAAGCGACCGGACTGCGCCGATACTTCCGCCACGAACTCGCCTCGGCGCTCGCGTTCCTGCAGCAGCACCACGGCGAGCCGAACGCGGATCTCATCGCTTTCCTGATCGCCGCGCATCACGGCAAGATTCGCATGGGTCTACGAGCATTGTCGCAGGAGCGTGCGGACAAGCCGACGTTGCGCATCGCACGCGGCGTGCAAGACGGCGATCGCCTACCCGAGCTGCGCTGCGGCGACGAGCTTTCGAACGCCGTAGAGCTCGATCTCGGACCGATGGAGATGGGCGAGGACGAGCAAGGCCGCCCAAGCTGGTCGGCGCGAATGCGCACGCTACTCGCCGAGCACGGACCGTTTCGCCTGGCGTACCTGGAAGCGCTGATTCGCATGGCGGATTGGCGTGCCTCGGCATCGGCGAAGGACGAATCCACATGAACGATCTCGTGCTCGAAGGTTGCCGGCCGATTCCGCTTGCCTCCTACCTGAAGGCGCTCGGAATTCTGCGCCTGGTCGCCGAGCAGGCCGACCCGCAAGCGCGCGGCTGGTGGCAGGACGATCGTTTTCGCCTGAGGACAAACCTGGATCGGGGCAGCCTGGCCCGCTTCTTCCTGCACGACTACCACCCAACGCCGATCATCGCGCCATGGAACGGCGGCAGCGGCTTCTATCCGAAGGACGCCAAGGCCGGCATCTCGGCGTTGCAGGAAAGCAGGCTCGAGCGCCTGGCAGCCTGCCGCGAGGCGATCGAGCTCGGCACCCGGATGGTGCGCGACCGAAAGCTCGACGAACGGCCGACGGATCTGGCCAAGAGCGAATTGATTTCGGCTCTGCGCGCCGAAGCGGGGGCGGCACTCGTCGGCTGGATCGACGCTGCAATTGCATTGACTCTCGACCGATTGGCCTTCCCTCCGCTGCTCGGGACCGGCGGGAACGATGGCCGACTCGATTTCACGAACAACTTCATGCAGCGGTTGACGGAACTGATACCCGTCGATGGAGGCGAAATCCCGGCGGCGACGATTGCCACGTTGGACGACGCCCTGTTCGCTACGCCGGTAGCGGGGCTGGCATCGGCCGCGATCGGGCAATTCGCTCCCGGCGCGGCAGGCGGGCCGAACAGCGCTGCCGGTTTCCAAGGCGATGCATTGGTCAACCGTTGGGACTTTGTGTTGATGCTCGAAGGCTCGCTGGTGTTCGCCGGCGGCGTCTCGCGACGCCTCGAAGGTGCCGACGCGGCCTATCTCTCGTACCCGTTCACAGTGCGCGCCGCCGCTGCCGGATACGGAAGCGCCTCGCTCGAAGAACAGGGAGAATCGCGAGGCGAGTTGTGGGCGCCGCTGTGGGAGCGGCCCGCCCGATACGACGAAGTGCGCTCGTTGTTCCGGGAAGGACGGCTGTCGCTCGGCACCCGACCGGTGCGCGACGGCCTCGATGCGGCACGGGCTATCGGAGGGCTCGGTGTCGATCGGGGCATCGCCAGTTTCGAGCGGTATGGCTTCGTCAAACGGCAGGGACTCGCCTTTCTGGCAGCGCCGCTCGGTCGCCAGCGCGTCGAGCCGAACCCGCGCGGCGAGTTGCTTGGCGATCTCGACCGGCGCACATGGCTCGAACGGCTGCGCAGTCGGGCGACGTCCGACGAAGCCGCGGCGGATCTGCGCGAATCGGTCCGAGCGCTCGATGACGGCATCTTCGCCTTGCTGCAACGGCCGGAAGATGCGCGCTGCGTACAAGAGGTATTGATCGCCGTAGGCGCCGCGGCGCGCGCGATCGCGCTGCGTCCCAAGCTGCAGGAGTCGTTGCGGCCGCCGCTGCCGTTGGCCGACCGCTGGATCGAGGCTGCCGACGACGAATCGGCCGAGTTCCGCATGGCCCTGGCACTGGCCGGTCTGCGCGTACGATGGACCGACAGCGAGAGCGACGGCACCGAAGCGCCGGACGATGGGGAACGGTCACGGCGGGAAAAATCCGGACTGCCGATGCGTGCGCATCTCGCGCCGCTGGATCCCGACACCGTCCGGCACGCTCCGGCGTGGGCATCGAAGCAGTTGCGAGCCGCCGAGGGACGCGCACTGGCCGTGTGGGGTGCCGGCCGGCTGACGGACAATCTTTGTGCGGTGGCACAGCGGCGCCTGCTCGAGCAGACGCGTCGCGCGTGGTCGGGGGTTTCGTTGTTCGACGCCTCCGTCGACCGGCGGCTTCAGCCGGTCGCAGTAAGCAGTGGCGAGATCGCCGCCTTTCTTGGCGGCGAGGTACGCGACGAGCGCATCGCTCGCCTGCTGCTCGGCCTGGCTTGGGTACAGCCTGCACGGTTCAGGGGTGAGCTCCGATCCGGACCGCTGCCGTTCGTCTATGCGGCACTCAAGCCCTTGTTCACTCCGTACCGTGGGCTTCCCCCCTTGCCGATGCCGCCGGCCCTGCCCTCGTTGCTGGCCGCAGGCCGCATTCAAGAGGCGATCCGACTGGCTCAAGAGCGGGCGCGGGCTTCCGGCCTGCCGACGCCCTTTCTCTCGCGACGGCCGGCTGCGGATCGCAGACCCGATCCCGGCTTCGGGCGCCGTCTGTTGGCAGCACTGATCATTCCCGTTCGGATGGGCGTTGTCCGGGATTGCCTGGAACAAGCCTATCCCTATTCCGATCCCCACTCCGAGGAGGAGAGTCCGTATGCCGCTTGACCTTTCGCCGCTCGCCGGCACCCCTCGCCTTCTGCTGGAAGCCGAGTTGAAGCCGCTGCAGGGAACGCGATTCCAGCCGACCGGCTTTCCGAATCTCGGCGCTGCCCGCTATGCGGGCCCCGACGGCGAGGAAATGCTGCTGGTCGAATCCAATCAGAGCATGGCCAATCATCTCGAGGCAGTCTGCTGGGACGAGGCCGCCGACGACTGGGTGGCACCGCTGCGTGGTCTGCCGCTGGTCAAGGTGCAGGATGCCGACAGGAAGGCGCTGACCAACTCGGTGCTTGAAGCGCACCGCCTGAACTCGCCCTACATCCTCGAAGGCAAGGACGATTCGGTCCTGCATCTGCTGAAGACCCGGTTGGCCGGATTGGAGCAAGGTCGCGTCGATCTGCGCGAGCTGGCACGCGTACTGCTGTCGGTCGATCCCAATTCCATCCTTCACGGGGTCTTCCTGGCGAAGAAGGAACTGGCGGGCGGGCGGCTTCGGTTACCGCGCGCCTTGTCCGCCTTCATCGAGGCCAGCGACGTGAACGTCGCTTCGAGCGGCGGGGTCAAGAACGACGGCGTCGATCCCAAAGGCGATACGGGCAAGGGCTTCGGCAACGTACCCTTCGCCCGCGACGAGTTCACGGCGCGGCGACTCATCGCGTACTTCAACGTCGACCTCGCGCAGATTCGCGCATTCGGCCTGGGCAAGCTGGTCGAAGACTTCCTCGTCTCCTTCGCCCTGTTCAAGATCCGGACGCTGCTGTCGGGCGGACTTCGCCTGCGGACCGCTTGTGACCTGACGCTGGCCGCCGAGCCGAAGGTCACCGCACCCGACGGTTTCCGCCTGCCGGGGCTCTCCGAGCTGCAAGCGGCATTGCCCGTATCCATCGAGGCGGTGGCCGCCGAACGACTGTTCGCCGAGCCGCGGGTGACGACGGTCGTCTACCGCAAGAAATAGATGTTCGCCATCGTCTTCCGCTTTCCGGGCGGACGCTACCACGCCACGCCGTGGGGCCGGCACGTGAACGAAGGCGCGGTCGCCTGGCCGCCGGAGCCTTATCGCATCCTGCGTGCGCTGATCGCGACCTGGCATCGCAAGGCGGACAAGACACGCTGGAGCAACCCGGCGCTGCATCGCCTGATCGAGACCCTTGCGGCGTCCGCTCCCGTGTATCGCCTGCCCGAAGCGGTCCACACGCATACGCGGCACTACATGCCGCAGGGCAGCCTCGAAGGCGGACGCGAACGAACCAGTCTGGTGTTCGACGCCTTCTATCGTGTCGATCCCGACGCAGAGCTGGTGGCAGCGTGGCCCGACTTGACGCTGGACGCCGACAACTTTGCGCTGGCCTCGCATCTTGCGAGCCTCATCGGGTACCTCGGGCGCGCCGAGTCCGTCGTCGTCGCGCAGGCGGTCGATCATCTGGAAGGTGAATTCCCGGTGACTCCCCAGGGGCCCCTCGCGCCGGGCTCGACGAGCGCCGACGTCCTGGCGCCGCTGACGTCCGCGCAATACGCCGAAACCCGGCCGTCGCTGCTGGCGCAGAATCGCGACAGACCCGGATCGAAAGGCCGACTCGCCTTCGAGGCAACGGTTCCCCCGACGCTCACCGATGCGCTGCAGGTCGAAACTTCGCAACTGCAAGCGGCGGGATGGAGCCGCCCGCCCGCGGCGCGACTACTGCGCTACGCCTGCCCGGTGGTCGGGCCTCGGCCCCCCGCTCGTCGATCGAAACCGGCCCGCCCCGACGATCCGACCCGCTTTCCGGTCGCCCGTTTCGTTCTTGCCGGCCGTCCGCTGCCGCCGATCACCGACGCGGTGAAGATTGGCGAGATTCTCCGCCGTGCGCTGATGGCACGCGTCGACGAGCCTGTTCCTGCCGTTCTCTCCGGTCGTGACGAGAACGGAGCGCCGCTGCGCGATCCTCGACATGCGCACGCGTTCTTCCTGCCGGAGGACCACGACGAGGACGGATTCATCGATCATCTCGTGCTGTACGCCCGCCCGGGACTGGATCGGAGTGTGCGTCGGGCGGCGGAAAGCCTGCGAGCACTCTGGATCAACGACCGATCCGGGCGCGGGCGCGAGGAAGAGGAAACCGACACCGGCCGCCGCGAATGGCGTGTGGCACTGGAAGGCTTCGGCACGCCCGCAGAGTTCGGCGACTGCGCTCTGCTACGGTCGTCGCAGACGTGGGTCGGCATCACGCCCTATCTGCGTCCGCTGCACCTGAAGGGCGGCGACCCGCTCGAGGAAACGAGCCGGATGATCCGCGCCGAATGCGAAGGCCGCGGCTGGCCCACGCCGCAGATCACGCTCGACGGCGACGGCGCGGGCGCCGGTCGAAACATTCGCGTCGGTGGGCACACGCGGAACGTTCTCGCTTTCCACCGCTTCCGCAGCCGACGCGGCCTGACGCAGCCGGATCGCACCGGACTGGCCCTTCAGCTGGAGTTTCCCGAACGGATAAGCGGCCCGGTAGCTCTGGGCTTCGGCTGCCACTTCGGCCTGGGTATGTTTCGCGCTGAGTAAGCGGATTGGTGCCATGGCCGTGAAGGGAAGCGCTGGTGGGTAGACGGAGAGCTGCCAAGACATCAGCCCGACAGCGGTGACCTGCAACCCACCCCTCACGAATTGAGGCTGGCGCCTTTACCGGCGATGGCGTTGACACCTTGCCGCGAAGACCCATCCCGGATAGCGATCCGGCGACGGAGGCGCTGCTGCTCTGGTGATGCCGCGGGGACCAGCGAGCCGTCCTCGATGATCGAACAGGTCGTGCAGACTTCGATGAAGCCGCGGCTCTTCGCCGCGGCTATCCACGCAGACGCTATCGGACATCGAGGCGCGCATCGGGCTTCAATAAAGCCGCGGTTCTTAACCGCGGATGGCGTCGGCCTAGTCCACGCTGAGCATGCCACGCAGCACACGCTTCAATGAATCCACGGGTGTTCGCCGCGGATGACCAATAAGCATAGTATGTCATGCTTAGGCGTGACGGTACTTCAATAAAACTGCAGCTGTTCACCGTGGAGTCCCTCCGGTGCGTCGAGTGTTCGCCTCGGATGCAGTGATAGCTACTCTCGAAGTGGTTGCCCGAGTCCTCGCTTCAATGATGCCGCGGCTGTTCACCGCGGATGTCCTCCGGCAGCGCTGATGACGCCGCCGCCGAGCGAGAGGCTTCAATGATGCCGCGGCTGTTCACCGCGGATGTCCTGAATCGTTCGGTTGTTGGTGGCGTAGTGGTGGTTGCTTTAATGATGCCGCGGCTGTTCACCGCGGATGTCGACATGACCCCGACGCCGACAGCTCCGGCGCGAACGGCTTCAATGATGCCGCGGCTGTTCACCGCGGATGTCCTGGCGCATCCGGTCGCTGCTCACCGAAGAGCTGGCGCTTCAATGATGCCGCGGCTGTTCACCGCGGATGTCGGCGAATACCGCGCTCAAGATGGCAGCCAAGCGCGCGCTTCAATGATGCCGCGGCTGTTCACCGCGGATGTCGCTTGACCATGTCGGACCTCTCAGTCGGCGACACGGCGCTTCAATGATGCCGCGGCTGTTCACCGCGGATGTCTCGCGCGCGCGATCGCGTCGTTCCAGTATCACCTGGCTTCAATGATGCCGCGGCTGTTCACCGCGGATGTCTGAGCGTGCTCAGAACTGATCCGGTGGTCGGGTCAAGCTTCAATGATGCCGCGGCTGTTCACCGCGGATGTCTCCAGGTTTCCCTCGAGCATCCACTCGTCGGTCGCGCTTCAATGATGCCGCGGCTGTTCACCGCGGATGTCACGAGAGGTCCGGCAACGTTGCCGGACCACAAAGGTCGCTTCAATGATGCCGCGGCTGTTCACCGCGGATGTCGATCGAAGCTCGCCGTCGCCTCGTACGTTTCGCCGGGCTTCAATGATGCCGCGGCTGTTCACCGCGGATGTCTGCAGGCACGACTCCAGACCGCCGAGCAGATGGTCGCGCTTCAATGATGCCGCGGCTGTTCACCGCGGATGTCGGGACCACGACCTCGCCGGCCTTGAGCCGGGCGAGGCTTCAATGATGCCGCGGCTGTTCACCGCGGATGTCTTTCTTTGGCGCCGCCGTGGCGCTGACCATGACACCGGCTTCAATGATGCCGCGGCTGTTCACCGCGGATGTCTTGCTCCACTGGATGCCGTGCTCGCCCCCGAACGCGCTTCAATGATGCCGCGGCTGTTCACCGCGGATGTCGCGAGGGGTGGCAGCGTCATAGCGCCTCCCGTGGCACGCTTCAATGATGCCGCGGCTGTTCACCGCGGATGTCTCGAAGGGCTGGCGATCTACAACCTCCTGCGCGAGCACGCTTCAATGATGCCGCGGCTGTTCACCGCGGATGTCGCGCAGCAGTTTCGGCGTCAGGTAATCCATCTGCTCGCTTCAATGATGCCGCGGCTGTTCACCGCGGATGTCCCGTCGAGTTGCGGGGTGTGGGGCGCGATGGAAAGGCTTCAATGATGCCGCGGCTGTTCACCGCGGATGTCGCCGTCGAACGCTGCGGCCCAATTGTGGGCAACATGCGAGCTTCAATGATGCCGCGGCTGTTCACCGCGGATGTCTTCATCGCGTCCACGGCCTGCATGCGGTTGCCGTCGCTTCAATGATGCCGCGGCTGTTCACCGCGGATGTCGGGTGCGGGTGAGGGACGCGTAATGGCGACGATCGAGCTTCAATGATGCCGCGGCTGTTCACCGCGGATGTCTACCGCCGTCTCGAACTCGAACTCCCGGGCCAGATCGCTTCAATGATGCCGCGGCTGTTCACCGCGGATGTCGCCGTAATGACGGCATCGGCAGCCGGCGCAACAACGCTTCAATGATGCCGCGGCTGTTCACCGCGGATGTCGCGAGGTAATGATTCGCAGGGAGGCGCGCGGCCGATGGCTTCAATGATGCCGCGGCTGTTCACCGCGGATGTCTCGTCGTCCGGATCCGAGCCGTCGTCATCGGGGTCGCTTCAATGATGCCGCGGCTGTTCACCGCGGATGTCCCGTGGTGCCGATCGAGCAGGAGCGCAGCGAGCAGGCGCTTCAATGATGCCGCGGCTGTTCACCGCGGATGTCAAGAGATCCCATCGCCACGCGTCTGGTACCTCGTTGTCGCTTCAATGATGCCGCGGCTGTTCACCGCGGATGTCAACTCCTTTAGAAGCCGCAATCGCAGGTAGGCCAGGCTTCAATGATGCCGCGGCTGTTCACCGCGGATGTCAAGATCAGCCGCGCCGATCTGCGAGCCGACGCCAAGCTTCAATGATGCCGCGGCTGTTCACCGCGGATGTCCACGCCCAGCAAGCGCGCTGCGCCCGCCGACAAGGGCTTCAATGATGCCGCGGCTGTTCACCGCGGATGTCGCCAGGGTGGGCCGATCTTGCCGACTGCACGCTTACGCGCTTCAATGATGCCGCGGCTGTTCACCGCGGATGTCGAGGGCCAGCCCAGGGTGCCGCTGCGGGTCTGGGCGCTTCAATGATGCCGCGGCTGTTCACCGCGGATGTCTAGGCCGTTCGGCTGAGTCGAAACTGCCGAACGGTCGCTTCAATGATGCCGCGGCTGTTCACCGCGGATGTCGTGGCGAGCAGATCGATCACCTCACGCGCGAACAGGCTTCAATGATGCCGCGGCTGTTCACCGCGGATGTCATCGAAGAACGCCTTCGTGTCGTCGTAGTGCTCGCCGCTTCAATGATGCCGCGGCTGTTCACCGCGGATGTCGATAGATGCGCCCGCCGAAGAGCGTCGCCAGCGCAGGCTTCAATGATGCCGCGGCTGTTCACCGCGGATGTCAATCCAGAGATCAAGAAACAGATCGAAAGCGAAGAGCTTCAATGATGCCGCGGCTGTTCACCGCGGATGTCTCAACACTGCGTAGACTTCTGGGGCGAAGATAGGGAGCTTCAATGATGCCGCGGCTGTTCACCGCGGATGTCCTTCCGCTAGGACGGTACTCGCGCCCGATCCTTCATTGCTTCAATGATGCCGCGGCTGTTCACCGCGGATGTCTCTCCGGCGGGTTCCACTGGAGGTACTTTTTCACCCGCTTCAATGATGCCGCGGCTGTTCACCGCGGATGTCGGCGGCATCATTGGCGCAACTCTTGCACTGAATATCGCTTCAATGATGCCGCGGCTGTTCACCGCGGATGTCCCCGGAGAGCATCATCGCGGCCGTGGCCGAACAGTAGCTTCAATGATGCCGCGGCTGTTCACCGCGGATGTCTCTGGTAGGCGCCGTCGGTGCGACCGGGGCAGCGGGAGCTTCAATGATGCCGCGGCTGTTCACCGCGGATGTCGACCTTCTCGGCCAGCGCGAGCGCGGAGAAGCCTGGCTTCAATGATGCCGCGGCTGTTCACCGCGGATGTCCGGCCGGGCGGTCCGGGTCGAGCCCGACAGCACGAGCTTCAATGATGCCGCGGCTGTTCACCGCGGATGTCGTCAAGCCGCAGATGGGCATAGGCAACTACTGGCGGCTTCAATGATGCCGCGGCTGTTCACCGCGGATGTCCGGGTAGGCGGCGTAGTCGATGAAGTCGTCGCCGCGCTTCAATGATGCCGCGGCTGTTCACCGCGGATGTCCCTCACGCTCGTGCGCATCCTCAAGGCCGCGCAGGCGCTTCAATGATGCCGCGGCTGTTCACCGCGGATGTCGCTACCTCCGCGTGGCCGTCATTCCGTAGCCGGTGGCGCTTCAATGATGCCGCGGCTGTTCACCGCGGATGTCATGTGACGAGCTGAGCAGCCATGCAACCTAGGGCGGAGCTTCAATGATGCCGCGGCTGTTCACCGCGGATGTCCAACTTCGTCGTCTGGTAGATGCCGGCGTCCTGCGTGCTTCAATGATGCCGCGGCTGTTCACCGCGGATGTCGAATCTGGCGGCATTGCACGGGACGTATGTGCCGCCGCTTCAATGATGCCGCGGCTGTTCACCGCGGATGTCCACACGCCCGGCGTCGGGCCGTCGCGGAAGTAGATGCTTCAATGATGCCGCGGCTGTTCACCGCGGATGTCATGACCTGCGAGGACTACGAGGACCGCTACGGCAAGCTTCAATGATGCCGCGGCTGTTCACCGCGGATGTCCGCGCGCCTGGTGCTCGTCGATGGCATGCATCCGGCCGCTTCAATGATGCCGCGGCTGTTCACCGCGGATGTCGGACCGCAGGAACCAGCCTGCCGGGGCACCTAACACAGCTTCAATGATGCCGCGGCTGTTCACCGCGGATGTCTCGCCGAGCGAGCCCACGCGATAGCGCGGGTGCGCGCGGCTTCAATGATGCCGCGGCTGTTCACCGCGGATGTCTGGAGATCCAGGGCCAGAAAGCCGCCGGCGCCGCCGGGCTTCAATGATGCCGCGGCTGTTCACCGCGGATGTCTCGATCGTCGCGACAGGAGCCTTGCCCCGCTTGCGGCTTCAATGATGCCGCGGCTGTTCACCGCGGATGTCGACGATCACGACCGAAGACCTGGTGACCGGGCTGTCGCTTCAATGATGCCGCGGCTGTTCACCGCGGATGTCCAATCGCCGAGGAACTGGATAGCCCCGTCGACGACGCTTCAATGATGCCGCGGCTGTTCACCGCGGATGTCCAACGCGCGGGTCTCCGGCAACGCGCGGGTCTCCGGGCTTCAATGATGCCGCGGCTGTTCACCGCGGATGTCTCGCTGTGGCCCGCGAGGCGATGTATGCCTGAAGTCACGCTTCAATGATGCCGCGGCTGTTCACCGCGGATGTCGTGCCGATGGGGTCGAGCGTCGCGCCCAGCGGCGCGCTTCAATGATGCCGCGGCTGTTCACCGCGGATGTCTCTCCGACATCGACCGATCCAGCCGGCGATCATTCGGCTTCAATGATGCCGCGGCTGTTCACCGCGGATGTCACGTGCATCGCGGTCGCCGCGCAGCACACCGGCGCGCTTCAATGATGCCGCGGCTGTTCACCGCGGATGTCGACGACAGACCGGATGTCCAACAAGGGCTTCCACGAGCTTCAATGATGCCGCGGCTGTTCACCGCGGATGTCCGATCGAGCGTGATCGTGCCTTCGTCGTAGAGCGCGCTTCAATGATGCCGCGGCTGTTCACCGCGGATGTCCCGCCAGCTCGAGCGCGAGAACGCCAAGCATTGACCGCTTCAATGATGCCGCGGCTGTTCACCGCGGATGTCCCCTGCGTACTCGTCGGCACGTGGGATCGCGTGGCCGGACTTCAATGATGCCGCGGCTGTTCACCGCGGATGTCGGCGCGCGGAAAGCGCTGGAAATGTTCGCAAAGCAGCTTCAATGATGCCGCGGCTGTTCACCGCGGATGTCTCAGGTCGGGAATGTCACGACGGCGGCCGATGCAGTGCTTCAATGATGCCGCGGCTGTTCACCGCGGATGTCAGACCGGATGTCCAACAAGGGCTTCCACGAGCACGGCGCTTCAATGATGCCGCGGCTGTTCACCGCGGATGTCAGCGGGCGCCGCTGCAGAGGCTTTGTGTCTGCACAAGCTTCAATGATGCCGCGGCTGTTCACCGCGGATGTCTCTCGCCTGGCGCGCGGCTCGCGTTGGCCTCGTCGACGCTTCAATGATGCCGCGGCTGTTCACCGCGGATGTCCACGGATGCCGTGCTGGATTGGGCCGACATCATCATGCTTCAATGATGCCGCGGCTGTTCACCGCGGATGTCGGGGCTGGGGCGGGGGTTCATGGCGGTCTTCGCTGCGTGCTTCAATGATGCCGCGGCTGTTCACCGCGGATGTCTGCTCCCGCACGAATTCGATCTCACTCATAGGCCTCGCTTCAATGATGCCGCGGCTGTTCACCGCGGATGTCGATAGGGCATTGATCATCGCGCCGCCGCGAGTCGCGCTTCAATGATGCCGCGGCTGTTCACCGCGGATGTCGCCGTCGATGGCTTCACGGCTTCGCTGGGTACGCCGGCTTCAATGATGCCGCGGCTGTTCACCGCGGATGTCTTCCTGCACCTGGCGTCCATCGAGCAGTCGGCGCTGCTTCAATGATGCCGCGGCTGTTCACCGCGGATGTCCGTGCGCACCGACCCGCTGCCGGAAAAATCGGCGGTGCTTCAATGATGCCGCGGCTGTTCACCGCGGATGTCACAGCGACCACGAAAGCGGGTGAGGCGGCCAGCAGTGGCTTCAATGATGCCGCGGCTGTTCACCGCGGATGTCAACGCCCTGGGCGCATTCACCTACGACATCGCATCGCTTCAATGATGCCGCGGCTGTTCACCGCGGATGTCGCCGATCTCCGTGTGGCACGACGGAACAACGTACCTGCTTCAATGATGCCGCGGCTGTTCACCGCGGATGTCGCGACAGGGATCGTGTAATTCCCGAAGTGCCGATACCCGCTTCAATGATGCCGCGGCTGTTCACCGCGGATGTCTCTTGCTGGCGGCAACGAACTGCTGGCTCGGGCTGTGGCTTCAATGATGCCGCGGCTGTTCACCGCGGATGTCTTGACCAGGAACCATAACTGCCGCATAGGCAGCTCAGGCTTCAATGATGCCGCGGCTGTTCACCGCGGATGTCGAACCGCTCCGGCCTGCGGGCCTTGAGCATGAAGATGCTTCAATGATGCCGCGGCTGTTCACCGCGGATGTCACGTCGGCGCGCCGCTTCGCCAGCTCCTCTCGAAAGGCTTCAATGATGCCGCGGCTGTTCACCGCGGATGTCAGATTGGGCGACCAGACTCTGTTACAGGCGGACTATTCGCTTCAATGATGCCGCGGCTGTTCACCGCGGATGTCGCGCTCGGCGAGGCCACCGGCCATCACCACCGCATCGAGCTTCAATGATGCCGCGGCTGTTCACCGCGGATGTCGGCGATGGATGAGCGGAATTCGCGCGGCAACGGCCCGCTTCAATGATGCCGCGGCTGTTCACCGCGGATGTCGTCATGTGTTGGAAAGCGGCTTCCACTTCGGCGAGGCTTCAATGATGCCGCGGCTGTTCACCGCGGATGTCTTGCATGTCGTGGCGAACCTTCGGGTTATCCCGGAGCTTCAATGATGCCGCGGCTGTTCACCGCGGATGTCAAGGCGATGGCGGTAAGCGGCACAAGCGCACAGGGAGCGGCTTCAATGATGCCGCGGCTGTTCACCGCGGATGTCAAGGCCATGGGACGCACGCATAGGGGAATTGGAAGTCGCTTCAATGATGCCGCGGCTGTTCACCGCGGATGTCCTCCGAGAGTTTCGAGAGCCACTCGGTTGCTGCGGGAGCTTCAATGATGCCGCGGCTGTTCACCGCGGATGTCCGTTCGGTGTTGGAAAGACTCCGCGAGGCATGCGCGCTTCAATGATGCCGCGGCTGTTCACCGCGGATGTCATTCTGTCAGCGCGGCCCCCGTCCTGTCCGACCCGGGCTTCAATGATGCCGCGGCTGTTCACCGCGGATGTCCGATACCGGGGTTGAATACCACATATCGACCGCCAAGCTTCAATGATGCCGCGGCTGTTCACCGCGGATGTCGAGACGGCTAGCGCCTCGAACGCGCAGATCGCGTAGCGCTTCAATGATGCCGCGGCTGTTCACCGCGGATGTCCGGCAGGAGTAGTCCTCGCCTTCGAGGTCATCGAATAGCTTCAATGATGCCGCGGCTGTTCACCGCGGATGTCACCTGACGTCGTTCGCGCTGCTGTTTGAGCCGACCGAGCTTCAATGATGCCGCGGCTGTTCACCGCGGATGTCCCGCCGTCAGCCGAGTAGTCGAAGTTGTCGCAGGCGCCGCTTCAATGATGCCGCGGCTGTTCACCGCGGATGTCTTGGCGTTCCTCACGACATCCAGCGCCCAGTTCATGCTTCAATGATGCCGCGGCTGTTCACCGCGGATGTCGGAAGGTGCGGACCCCGGGAAGTGGCCGGAGTTCCAGCTTCAATGATGCCGCGGCTGTTCACCGCGGATGTCGGGCGCTCGGCGCTGCCATTCCATAGCCAGCGCGGACCCGCTTCAATGATGCCGCGGCTGTTCACCGCGGATGTCTCGCCTCACCCTACACCGACCCGAGACCGTCAACGCGCTTCAATGATGCCGCGGCTGTTCACCGCGGATGTCCATCTCGGTGGCAGGGCTACCAAGCACCCGCTGGGCGCTTCAATGATGCCGCGGCTGTTCACCGCGGATGTCAGCCCATCTCGCGTCCCTCATCCGGCGTGCCTCCCAGGGACGCGCTGCGAGCGCTGGCGAAATTCGCGCGGCCAGTATAACGGGATCGGCGCAGCCGCATGCGCCGATCCCGGAATTTTCCTTATTGTTAAAGAACTTACGCGACGCGAGCGCTCGTAACGGCACGTGTCCGCATATCAGCGCTCGCGCAGCGGGGGCAGCCTATTCACACGATCAGCGGAGATCGGGCAACCGGCTCGAATGCCCGTTTCCCCAGACTCACGACTTTCGGATCCACTCGCTCGGCCAAGCCGATGTCGATCACCAGCACGTGGTCTTCGGCATGGTGAATGATCTGGTCGAGCGTGGCAATCATGTCCGCGTGTCGTCGGCGCGATAGTCGGCACTGGAATACCGAGAGCTGAGCCCACTCGCCGTATCCATTCATCAGCTTGAATACGGCTCGCCAACGTTTCTGGTCGGCGATGTCGTAGGTGACGATGTAAAGGCGCTCTTCCATGGCGCATCGTCAGCGCGTGACGAAGTTCGGATAGTCGTCGAGCTCGCCGAGAAGGTAGCGCCCGAAGAGGCGCGCCTGCAGTTCCAGCAGCCGGCGATAGCTCACCTTGTAGCCGAACAAGGGGTGGGTGATCTCGTGCCCGAGTCGACGCTCGAATGCTGCGATGAACCGTTTGCGGCCGTCCGCATCCAGCGCAACGCTGCCCGCGGCGCTGACGAAATCCGTCGGCTTGATCTCCCCGTTGTTGATCGCCTGGATCACGCTCGATTCGGCAATCAGCGGGCGGAACGGCTCCATCAGATCCAGGGCCAGCGCGGGCCTTCCGTAGCGCGGCTGGTGGTAGAAGCCGCGATAAGGGTCGAGCCCCACCGCACTCAGGCAGACCGTCCAGGCCCGGACGAGCAGCGCGTATCCGAACGAGAGCATCGCATTGACGGGATCGGTCGGCGGCCGGCGATTGCGGCGCTCGAAGTCGAAGGCAAAGCTGGCAGCGTCGCCCTCGCGTGGCAGCATTTGCCTGAAGTGACGGAAGTAGCGCGCCGCGGCGTTGCCTTCGACTCCCAGCAGTTCCGCCATGGTTCCGACGCGCCGCGCATGGTCTATGTCACGTTTGAATTCGTCGAGCAGGGGTTCCGGTGCGCTGCCGTCTTTCCAGTTTCGCCGGAGCAGCGTGCGCGCGTTCTGGATCTTCGCGATGACCAGTCCGCGGGCGATCCGCAGGCAGCGGCCGTCATCGAAGCTGGCGCGATATTGCGCCGTTCGCAGCTCCACATTCTTGTGCCCGGTGCCGACCGTGTGCCCGATGAACCAGCCGCCATAGCTGTGCCAGCACACCGTGATCTCCCGTTCCATCAGGGCATGCAGGGTCGGCGTCGTGAGATAGACGTTGCCCATCAGAACGAGTTGCGACACTTCCGAGAGGCGGGCGGTCGCCGCGGGCTTTTCCTCGACCGTAACTTCGAGGGTCTCGCCGTTCTTGTTCACCTTGGCGCGATGCGCCTGAACGTAGACGGGCATCGCTTCGTCGTGGCCCACGGCGAGCGGACGAGGCGGCGCGGTCTCGCGTTTCAGGAAGTTGACTTCGTCGGGCAGGCAGATGCCGACGAGCGAACACCGGGGGCATTTTGGACTATCGGACAGCGGCGGGGGAATCGTCCCGCCGGCGGCGACCAGCCTCAGCCCATCGATCGCGTTGCGCGTGAGCCCTCGAAGCTCTTCATCGAGCTCGACGCGGACACGCTCGCGACTGCCTGCGAAGTACAGCACGCCTTCGCGCACCCGATAGCCGTGCTCCTCGAGGATCAGTGCCTGGGCGCAGAGCTGCACGCGCTCAGGGTCGTAGGCGCCACCGGAGACATGCGGTCGCTTGCCGCGCTTGTAGTCGACCGGAACGACGAAGCCGTCCTCGCTTTCGACGAGATCCATTTTCGCGATCAACCCGAGTCGATTGCTCGACAAGGTGATCGATCGCGCGTGCAGCTTTTCGTCCTGGGGCAGTTCGTCGGCCGGCGGAAGGGCCCCCGATCGCTTGTCCACCCGCCGATGGGCGTGTCGGCCTTCCACCGTATCTGCCGAGTCGGCCCACTCGCCCTGAACCCATTCGAGATAGGCGAGGCGCGGACAATACTGGTACTCGTTGAGCATGCGTACCGGCAGCAGCGGCAAGTCGCCGCCGAGTTCAGGAAACGGCAGCGGAAGATCGGGCTGGGAATCCGGTGTGTCGGACATGGCCGGGACCCTCGACGGTCGATCGTCCACGATGCGCTCGTGGAACGGGGACTAACCCACACCGGAGGTTTCGGCCGCGGATGACCCGGCCTTGAGGTTCGCGGGCGGAAGCGACCCGGCTATCCGGCCCTCGGGCGGAGAAGCGGCAGCTCCCGGCCGCCGAACGCTCTTGACACCGAAGGCCCACTCCCGACTTTACTATCGTTATATAAACTCTTATATTCCGCTTCTGAGCCCACTTCCTTCCCGCCGTGAGCAGCACGCCCACAGCGGCGCCGGCAACCGGGCTCGACCGCACCGGCCCTCCCTTTTTCGAGGTTGACGACCCACCGACGCGGACCGGCAGCGCGCCCGTCCGACCGCGAAGCGCCTTTGTCGCTCTTCGTTATATACAATCAAACATAACGAAATCCGATGCCCCACCACACCAGGACCCAGCCCCTTCGCCGGCGCCCCCGCGCCTCCCGCCTTGCCGGATCGCCGAGGCGCGCCCCGATCACCGCCGCGCTTGCCGCCGCCCTGTGTGCCATGCCCCTCGTTCCCGATGCGGCCGAGACGCGCACGGCGGACGCCATGCTCGACGAGGTCACGGTGCGCGAGACCGCGCCGGCCCGGCTGGTCGATCCTCCCGATGACCGGCCGAACACCGAGACGCACGTCGGGCGCGAGGGGATCCGGGTCCTCGGCGGCCCGGCCCAGGTGAACCCCTGGAGGGCCCTGCAGACGGCGCCGTCGGTGAACATGCAGAGCGCCGATCCCTATGGCCTCGGCAACCGGATGAGCTTCCGGGTGCGGGGCAAGAGCGGCACGCACGTGGGCCGCACGGTCAACGGCCTGCCGATCGCGGGCGAGCCTGCCTTCGCCAACGGCAAGGGCGGCGCCGACTTGTTCGACCTCGAGAACATGAGCGACATCACGCTGATGCGGGGCGCGGTGCCGGCCGGAAGCGGGCTGGGCTTCTCCAACTCGTCGGTGGTCGACATGACGCTGCGCGGGCCGGAGCAGGCGTTCGGCATCACCGCGTCGCAGGCTTTCGGATCGAACAACTTCCGCCGCACGTTCGTGCGGCTCGATTCGGGGCAGTTGTCCGCGGCGCCGGTGCGGTTCTTCGTGTCCGCCTCGGACACCAGTGCCGACAAGTGGCGCGGTCCCGGGGAGTCGGAGCGCTGGAACGGCGAGTTCGGCCTGCACATCGACGTCGGCGAGCGGCTGGCGATCGAGCTGTTCGGCGTGCACCACAAGGTCGAGTGGAACGAGTACCGGGCGCTGAGCTACGCGCAGGTGCAGGACCCCTCCACGTATCGCAGCTTCGAGTACAACGCGCAGCTCACCGGCAACCCCGCGCAGGACATCCTCTACCACGGCTTCAACCGCCAGAACTACACCAACGACGCCTACCTGGGCCGGGTCACGCTGCTGACCGGCGAGAGCTCCCGCCTGGTGTTCAAGCCCTACTACTGGAAGGAGGAGGGCTACTCGCTGTCGGGCGCCAACACGCTCGGCGCGCCCGGCATCACGTGGTGGGAGATCGTCCACGACACCTACGGCTTCGACCTGCGCCACGAATCGAAGCACGCGTGGGGCGAGCTGGCCGTCGGCTACTGGTACCAGAGCAGCGAAGCGCCGCCGCCGCCCACGGCCCAGCGCCTGTACCGCATCAATGCCGACGGCAGCCTGCGCTTCGAGCGCTGGACCACGCTGGCGAAGACGACGCGCCATGCCTACCACAACCCCTACGTGTCGGTCACGACCCGGCTCGGCAAGGCCGAGGCGACGGCGGGCCTGCGGTACATGAACTACCGCGACCCGTCGTTCACCTACTACCTCGGCAACACGGCGCCCGACGTCTCGTACAAGTCGGTGTTCGACAGCAATCCGCAGGTCGACCCGGACATGTACTCGAACAGCCGCAAGCTCCAGGAGTGGCTGCCCAACCTGGGCGTCACCTACCCCGTCTCGGACAGCACGCTGCTGCGGGCGAGCTACGGGCGCACCTACGGGCGGCAGAACTGGGGCTCGGTGGCCAGCGCGTTCACGACCAACCGGGCCGCGTTCGCCGCCGCCGGGCTGCGCTTCGACGACATCTGGTCGAGGCTGCGGCCGGAGCTGTCGGAAAACTTCGACGTGGGCGCGCGCTTCGTCATGGGCAACGCCTACATCGCCCCGACGCTCTATCACATCCGCTACACCAACAAGCAGCTCAGCCTGTTCGATCCGGCAGTCGGCGTGGCCTACCACCAGAGCGTGGCCAAGGCGCAGGCGACCGGGATCGAGCTGGAAGTCGGGGCCGCTCCGACGCGCAACCTCGACGTCTACTTCTCGCTCTCGCTGAATCGCGCCGAGTACAGCGAGGACGCGCGCACCGGCAGCGGGACGATCGTGAACACCAAGGGCAAGCAGATGCAGGACTCGCCGAGGCAGATGGCCAGCATCGGCGCGGTGTGGCGGCTCGGATCGTGGTCGATCGCGCCGCTGGTGCGCTACACCGGACGGCGCTTCGGCGGCACGGTGGAGGACCAGGCGGTGGCGGGCTATGCCGTCGCCGACCTGGGCATCGACTACGCGCTCGGGAACGTCGCCGGGCTGCAGAACCTGGGCATCGGGCTGTCGGTCACCAACATCTTCGACAAGCGCTACATCGGGATCATCAACACCAACGACTACGCGGTCGGCGGGCTGCCGAGCTACCTGCCGGGCGCGCCGCGCACGGTGGCAGTGACGCTCAGCGGGAGGTTCTGACCGGGCCACCGACGCCTCTCGGGCCGGCTTCATGAAACAGGCCTCCCTGCGGGCAGGCGATCCGACGCGCGCCGCGCGGCGGATCGCACTCTGCCTGCTGCTCGCGCTGTCCTGCGCCGCGTCGTGGGCACGGGACGGCGTCACCGACCTCGCGGGCCGGCAGGTGGCCGTGCCGGCCCGGGTCGAGCGGACGGCGATCCTGGGAGCGGTGGCGCCGCTGAACAGCTTCGTGTTCATGCTCGGCCGAAGCGACCTCATCGGCAGCGGCCTGCCGCCGTTCTTCCGGACGAGCTACTGGGCGATGCAGCGTCGCTTGGGGCCGCGCCTGGCCGAGCTGCCGGTAGTGGCCGGCAGCGACGGCCAGCCCAATGTCGAGGCCCTGCTCGCGCTCGCACCCGGCGTCGTGCTGGCCTCGTCGCGCGGCGCCGTGCCCGTGATCGAGGCGGTCGGCCTGCCGGTGCTGCTCTTCGAGTGGAACGGCTTCGGCGACCTGATGCGCACCGCCGAGCTGCTGGGCGAGGTCCTGCAGGCGCGGGAACGGGCGGCCGAGTTCCGCCGCTCGTGCGAGGAGAACGTCGCGCGGATCGCCGCCGGCCTGGCGGCCGGCGAGCGGCCGCGGCCGCCGCGCGTCGCGTTCCTGCGCATGAAGACCATGTCGCAACCGGCGCGCATCGCGGACTGGACGCTGTCGGCTGCCGGCGGCGACAACGTCGGCCGTCATGGCCTCGCTGCCGGGCAGGCGGCCATGACGTCGGAAGCCCTGCTGCGGGCCGATCCCGAGGTGCTGATCGTCTGGTCGCGCGAGGAACGCGATGCGCTGCTCGCCGACCCGCGCTTCGCCGCCATGAGCGCGGTCAGGGGACAGCGGGTCCACGCGGTGCCGGTGGGCGCCACGCCCTGGCTCGCGCCCGGCGTCGAGCAATGCCTCGGCGTGCTGTGGACCGCCCGGGCGCTGCACCCGGCGCGATTCGCGGACCTCGACCCGGTCCGCGAGACGCGCGACTTCTACCGGCGCTTCTTCGGCATCGCGATCGACGCCGAGGAAGCCCGGGCAATCCTCAACGGAACGAACTGAATCGACAGATGGCATCCCTCATGCACCCACGGAAGAAAGTCCTTGCCGCCGCGCTCGCCGCCCTGTTCGCCGCCTCCCAGGCGGCGGCCGCCGAAGTCACCCTGCCCGACGTCGTCGTTCCCTCGCCGAAGGACGCGCCGCTGACGCAACCCGACCCGCTGCCCTGGGCGCACGACTCGGTGTCGCGCGAAGGCATCGGCGTTCTCGGCGGCCCGGCGCAGACGAGCACCTTCCGCCTGTTCGACCTGATGCCCTCCGTGAACACCGAGACCGCCGATGCCTACGGCATCTCGGCCAACCGCAACCTGAACCTGCGCGGCAGGACCGCCGGCGGCGGAGGCGGCATCACCTTCACGGTGGACGGCATGCCGACCACCATCGGGCCGGGCGGCGCGGACCTGTTCGATCTCGAGAACATCGGCGCGTACGACCTCTACCGCGGCGCCATGCCCGCCGGCGTCGGCCTCGGCGTCTCCAACATCCTGGGCGTGGCCGACATGACGCTGCGCCGGCCGGAGAAGCAGTTCGGCATCGAGGCCTCCCAGGGTTTCGGCTCGTTCGGTTTCCGCAGGACCTTCGCCAGGCTGGACAGCGGCAGCGTCGGGCCCGCCGGCACCGCGTTCTTCGTCTCCGCCTCCGACATGCAGACCGACAAATGGAAAGGCGCCGGCCAGTCGGAGCGCCGCAATGCCATGTTCGGGCTCGCCCAGCCGTTCTCGAACGGCGCGCGCATCGAGGTGTTCGCCCTGTTCAACCACATCGCCGCCAACGACTACCGGGCGATGAACTACGCCCAGGCGCAGGACAAGTCGAACTGGCGCCGCTTCGACTACGACGAGGTGCGCAATCCCGCCCAGCAGCAGCTCTATTACGGCTTCAACCGGCAGGAGTTCGATGACATCGCGCTGATGGCCAACCTGATCCTGCCGGTCGGCGAGAACGGGCGTTTCACCTTGCGCACGCACTACCTGGACGACGACGGCTACATGATGTTCGGCGCCGGCGTCAACCGCGTCCGGCGCTGGGACATCGAGCACAAGCAGACCGGCCTGCTGGCCCAGTACGACCTGAAGCTGTCGCGTAATGTCGATCTCGCGGCGGGCTACTGGTGGATGACGCTCGAGTCGCCGCCGCCGCCGGTGTACCAGAAGGACTACGGCATCAATGCCGACGGCAGCCTCACCTTTGCCCAATGGGCCCTGCTGTCGAAGCACGGGGACCACAAGTACCGCAGTCCCTTCGTCCAGCTGACCGGACGCCTGGGCCCGGCCACGCTGTCCGGCGGACTGCGGCTGATGGAGGAGTACGTCCCGTCGCTGTCCTATTTCAATGCCGCCGGCCTGCCCGACGGCAGCTACGACGGCGCCCTGGCAGCGAACCCGCCCCGCGACCCGTGGATGCAGATCGAATCGAAGGACCTGCGCACCCTGCTGCCGAACCTCTCCCTGCGCTACGACCTGACCCCTGACACGGCATTGACCGCGGCCTACGGCCGCCGGGTCGGCGGAACGAATTCGGGCGCGACGATCAACACCTACATCGCCAACCGGAACGCCTTCGTGAGCAAGGGCGTCACCCTCCAGGACGTCATCGGCAAGCTCGAGCCCGAGGTCTCCGACAACGTGGATCTCGGCGTGCGCTACGCCGGCGAGCGCCTGTCCCTGGCCTCGAGCATCTACTACTCGCGCGCTCGCAACGGACAGGTCAACGTCTTCGATCCGACGGTCGGCGTCAGCTACAACCAGTGCACGGCGCGCACGATCGGCAAGGGGGTCGAGCTGGAGGGCAGCTATCGCGTCAGCGCCAGCCTGTCGGCGCTGTTCGCCGCGTCCTACAACCGCTTCGCCTTCGACGGCGACATCCTGACGCGCAGCGGCACCCCGACGCCCACCGACGGCAAGCAGGTGCCCAATGCCGCCCGCGTCCTGGGCCGCTTCGGACTGGACTGGCGCAGCGGCGACTGGAGCGTTTCGCCAATGGTGCGCTACACCGGCAAGCGCTACGGCGACATCCTGCAGAAGGAAGAGGTCGACGCCTACTGGGTCGCCGACGTGCACCTGGGCTATCGCTGGCGAAACGTCGGAGCGTTGCAGGACGTCGGCATCCACGCTTCCGTGCTCAACCTCTTCGACAAGCGCTACATCGGGATGATCACGCCGAACAGCACCGACCTCAATGCCGGCACGTCCTACTACGCCGGCGCCCCGAGGACGGTGGCGGTGACCATGACCGCGAAGTTCTGAGTAACCGTCTTCGAAGTCGGGCGCGATGAAGCGGGTTGTGCCAGGGTTGGTCGGTGCGGGCCACGGCGCCGGCCCCAGGCGCAGCGGCCCGCTGCGCGGGCTGCTGCGCGCCGCGCTGTGGCTGGGATGCTGCCTGCTGTGCGGTACGGGATGGGCGCAGCGGACGGTCACCGACGTCACCGGCCGCTCGGTGAGGATCCCGGAGACGGTCAGCCGCACGGCGACGCTGGGCGGCACGCCGGTGCTCAACAGCTTCCTGTTCGCTATCGGCAGGACGGAGGTCATCGCCAACGGCCTTCCGCCCTTCGCCCGGACATCGTACTGGTCCATGCAGCGCCGCCTGATGCCGCAGGTGAGCACGCTGCCGCCCATCACCGGCGGCGACGGGCAGCCGAGCATCGAGGCGCTGCTGGCGCTGGCCCCCGGCGTCGTCGTCACCAACATGCGCGCCTTCGTGCCGGTGCTCGAGGCGGCAGGCCTGCCGACGCTGCTCGTGGACTGGAACGACTTCGACGACCTGATGCGCATCGTCGACCTGTTCGGCGAGGTGTTCCACGCAAAGGCGCGGGCGCAGGAATTCCGCGGCTATTGCGAAGGCAACGTGAAGCGGGTCCGCTCGGGGCTGGCCGCCGGCACGGCGCCGCTGCGGCGCCCGAGCGCCGCCCTCCTCAACCTGAAGACCATGTCTCAGCCGGTGCGGCACCTGACCGATTGGGCCCTGGCCACCGTCGCCAGCGACAACATCGGCCGCCGCACGCCGGAAGGGCAGACGGCGATGCCGCTGGAGACCCTGCTGCGGGCCGACCCGGAAGTGCTGGTCGTGTGGTCGCGCAAGGACCTGGAACAGGTCTCGACCGACCCGCGTTTCGCCCACCTGTCCGCGGTACGCAACAAGCGCGTCCATGCGGTTCCGGTGGGCGCCGCTCCCTGGCTGACCCCGAGCGCCGAATACTGCCTCGGGATCCTCTGGCTGGCCCAGCGCACGCATCCGGAACGCTTCGCCGATCTCGACCTGGTCGGCGAGACGCGCGAGTTCTACCGCCGCTTCTATTCCATGCCCATCGATGCCCGGGAAGCCGCGGCGATCCTGGCCGGAATGGACTGATCTCATCGAGGGGCACGGGCCTTGGGCAGCCTGGACGAAGACATCCTGGACGGCAGGGCGCTCGAGCGCGACGAAGCGCTCGCGCTCTATGCCGGGGCAGTCGTGCCGGCCGCAGCCGAAGCGCTGTTCGATGCGGCCGCGCGGCTGCGCGACCGCGTCTTCGGCACGACCGTGCACTACATGGCGACGATGGGCCCCATCCTCGCCTGTGCCATCGAGCCCCGTTGCGAGTACTGCGACTGGTGGCGCGCACGCGTCATCGCGCGCAGCCGGCTGGCTGGCGGCGCCGCCGCGCTGGCGGCGCGCGGCATCCGCCGCGTGCTGCTGGTGGGCGGCAGCCGCGACGGCGATTACGACGATGCCGTCGTCGACGTCGTGGAGCGCATTCGAGAACAGGGCCTCGACATGGAGATCGAGGTCAACGTCGGCGGAAGCCTGACCGCCGCCGGCCTGGAGCGCCTGCGCGCCCTCGGCGTGGCCGGCGTCACCGCCTCGCTGGAGACGGTGAACGAACCGCTCTTCCGCCGCCACAAGCCCGGCGATTCCCTGGCCGCGCGGCGGCGCGTGCTCGTCGAGGCCCGCGAGCGGGGCTTCGAGGTGCGCAGCATCATGATGATCGGCCTCGGCGAATCGGACGCCGACCGTATCGACCATCTGCTCGAGCTGCGCGCCTGCGGCGGCCTGCGTCACCTCATGGTGTCGCGCTTCACTCCCCGCTCCGATACGCCGCTGGCCGAGCGCGAGTCGACCACGATGCACGACTGGGCGCGCACCGTCGCCCTCGCCCGCCTGCTGCTGCCGCACGTGCGCATCGGGCTGGGCGGCGGGGTCGACCTGGCCGAATTGCCGGCGTGGCACCGCGCCGGCGGCGGCAACCAGCTCTTCGCCATGGGCGTGCACACCATGGAGCCGCCCCCGGCACTGCGGGAGCTCGCCACGCCGCTCGAGGGCGGGCTGCGGCTCGTCGACCGGCGTCCGTTGCTGGACCGGTTCCTGAGCGACGCCGGGCTGCGGCCCACCTTCACCGACCGCCGGCTCGGCCCATGACTGCGTCTCCGCGTTCGTCCGTCCCGATCGACGACATCACCCACCCTGCCATCCGGAAACCTGCATCGTGAAACCAGAAACCGGAAGAACGAGGCTGCATGTCGCGCTCGCGCTGCTGAGCATGTCGTCCGCATTGGCCGCCGCCGAGGAACCCGCCCTGCCGGAAATCAGCGTCGTCGGCGGGCAGAACGGCGAGTTGAGCGCGCCGGCAACGGAACGGCCGCGCTCCGAGGAGACGGTGACCGCCGAAGGGATCCGCATCTACTCCGGCCCTGCCCAGACCAATGCCTACAGGGCGCTGTCCGGATTGCCGTCGGTGATGTTCGAGGCTGCCGACCCCTATGGCCTTTCGAGCAGCCAGTCGATCCGGTCGCGCGGGCGCCCGAACAGCTCCCAGGCGCCGGGCCAGACCTACGAAGGCATGCCGATCGGCAATCTCGGCGGATTCACCGGGATCCAGATGTTCGACCTCGAGAACGTCGGCGCCATCGACTTCTACCGCGGCGCCGTGCCCATCGACAAGGGCGTGGGATTCGTCAACGCCTCGGGCAGCGTCGACATGCATTTCCTTCGCCCCGCCGACGTTTTCGGCGGGCAGGTCAAGGCCTCGTTCGGCAGCTTCGGCTTCCAGCGCCTGTTCGCCCGCGTCGACAGCGGAAAGCTTGCGACAGGAACGCAGCTCTTCGTGTCCGCCTCGCGCACCGAAGCGGACAAGTGGCGGGGCGCCGGCCAGTCTCCCGAGGGTCGCGAGGGCATCCAGTTCGGCCTCGTGCAGCCGCTGGGGGGCGGAGTCCGCCTCGAGCTGTTCGGCCTCCAGAACGACCAGGACCAGCACAACTACCGGCCGCTCACCTACGCGCAGGCCACGGATCTCTCCACCTACCGCGACTTCGACTACAACCGCACGCTGACCGGAAACGCCGCGCAGGACGTCGCCTACTACGGGTTCAACCGGCAGAGCGTGAAGAACCAGGCGCTGTTCGGCACCCTGCGCTTCGGAGGCCCCACATCGACCGGATTCCTCAAGGCCTATTACCTAAAGATCGACGGCCACACGTGGAACGGATCGTCGAACGCCCTCGGTGCGCCGGGGGTGGTGCGCTGGGACTTCGAATCGGAGGTGTACGGCCTGCTCGCCCAGGCCGAGCGGCAGCTCTATCGGGACGAGGGGCACGAGATCCGCGGCATCGCCGGCTACTGGTTCCACGTGCAGGAGCCGCCCGGGCCCCCGCTTCATCAGAGAGCGTATCGCATCGCCGCCGACGGCAGCCTCAGCTTCGCCGGCTGGACGACGCTCTCGAAGATGACCAACCATCTCTACAGCAGCCCCTACGCCGGCCTGCAAGGGAAGTCCGGGGCATGGTCGTGGGAAGGAGGCGCCCGCTATCTGCACTACCGCACGCCGTCGATCACCTACTACAACGGCGCCGGGCTCGCCGACAGCAGCTACGAGGACGCGTTCAAGCAGAACCCGGCAACCAGCCCGGACCGCGAAGCATCGAGCCGCCGGCTGACCAACTGGCTGCCGAACGCGGGCGTGGCGTATGCGTTCTCGCCCCGCGCCAAGGCATACGTGAACTACGGCCGCAACTACGGCGTGCCGGCCTTCGGCATCGCCACCACCTACAACGCGGCCCGGGCCCAGTTCGTCGCCGCCGGCACGACGCTCCAGGACCTGTGGAACCAGGCCGACCAGGAGCTCTCGGACAACCTGGACATCGGCCTGCACCTCGCAGGCGATGACTGGTACCTGTCTCCGGTGCTCTACGACGCGCGGTACCGCAATCGTTCCGTGCAGCTCTTCGATCCGCTGCTGGGCGTGTCCTATGCCCAGAACGCGGGCAAGGCGCACGCCTACGGCGGCGAGATCGAGGGCGGCTGGTCGCCGATGCAGGGGCTCACGCTGTTCGGCGGCCTGTCCCTGTCCAGGTTCGAGATGTCCCAGGACATCGAGGCGGCCAGCGGGGTCGTGCTGGCCACTGCCGGCAAGCAGGTCGCCGACGCGCCGCGCTTCATGGCGAAGCTGGGCGCGAGCTACCGCCAGGGCGGCTGGACGCTGACGCCGACCGCGCGCTACATCGGGGCGCGCTACGGCGATGCGCTCAATACCCAGAAGCTGCCGGGGTACGTCGTCGTCGACCTGGACATCCGGTATGCCCTGCCCAGGTTCGCAGGGCTCAAGCGCACCACCGCTGCGCTGACGGTGATGAACCTCTTCGACCGCCGCTACATCGGCATCATCAGCAGCAACGACGTCGATCCCCGCGGCACGGCCACCTTCTACCCGGGCGCTCCCCGCGCCGTCGCGGCAACCCTTGCGGCGGAGTTCTGACCGATGACCACGAGCGCAGCCGTGCCCTCGCAACGGCCTCCTTTCGCAAGAACCATCGTCGCCGCCGCCGTCTATGCCGTTGCCGCGGGAGGCACCCTTCCCGCGCTGGCGCAAGAGGCGACGCTGCCGTCCATCGAGGTTCGCCCCGGCGCACCGCTGGCGGAATCCAGCCCCGACGCCAAGGCCGCGAGCTTCGAGGTCGGACGGCAGGCCCTGCCGGTCCTGGGGGGCGCCGCGCAGACCAGCCCGTATCGGGCCATCGAGCTTGCGCCCTCGACCCACGTCGAGGGCGTCGACGCCTACGGCATCACCGTCGACCAGAACTTCATGCGCGTTCGCGGCCAGATGGGCTACACCTTCAGCAACCTGGCGGCAACGGTCGAAGGGCTACCCTCCACGGTCAACGTCGGCCAGGCGGCGATCGGCAACCTCTACGACATGGAGAACGTCGAGCGCGTCGTGGCGCTGCGCGGGCCGTTGGCGGCCGACCAGGGATTCGGCTTCGGCAACCTGGCGGGCGGCCTGGACCTGAAGCTGCTGCGGCCCGCGGACCAGGCAGGCGTCACCACCCGCCTCGCCGGAGGCAGCGACAATTTCCACAAGGCTTTCCTGCGCCTCGACAGCGGGCGTTTCGGCGAGGGAAGCCGCCTGTTCGTCTCCGCTTCCCATGCCGCGGCAGACAAATGGCGCGGCGAGGGCGAATCGGAAAGAAGGAATCTCAGCTTCGGCTTCACGCAGGACGCCGGCCGCCTGCAACTGGACGACAAGCGCTACATCGGCATCATCACCGCCGACGACCGGAACCCCGGCAGCGCGCCGGTCTACTACCCCGGCGCGCCGCGCACCGTCGTCGTCTCGGCCACGGGGCAATTCTGATGCCGGCCCGGGCCTTCGCCAGGCCGCTGCTGGCGCTGCTTCTCCTCTGCCTGGCGGGGGCAGCCGCGGCGGCGGGCGAAGCGCGCACGGTGACCGACATGGCCGGACGCACGGTGGCCCTGCCGCCGGCCGGCCAGATCCGGCGCATCGCCACCCCGGACGGCACGCCCGGCGTCAACGCCTTCGTCTTCCTCTTCGGCAAGGGAGGCGCGCTGGTCAACGGCCTGCCCAACTTCATCCGCAGCCAGCCGGCGCGCTGGCGCCTGCAGACGCTGGCCGCGCCGCAGCTGGCGGAGCTGCCCGCCGTTTCCGAGCCGCCCGGCTGGGCGGCCAACCTGGAGACGCTGCTGTCGCTGCGTCCGGATCTCGTCTTCGCGGTCGAGGCCGGCAACATCCGCGCCCTGGAGAGCAAGGGCTTCAGGACCGTCGCGGTGACCTGGCGCAATGCCGAGAGCATCCGCGCCAGCGTCGAGCTGATGGGCAAGGTGTTCGACCAGCCGGCGCGGGCGCGCGACTACGGCGCCTATCTGGACGCGGTGCTGGCGTACATCGACAAGCGCCTGCGCGCCTCGCCCGCGAAGCCGCGGCCCAAGGCCGTCTATCTTCGCCTCGAGAGCCTGACCAGCCCGATGCGCCCGACGGCCGGATGGCTGATCGAGCATGCCGGCGGCATGCCGGTGCCCGAGAAGACCGCCGGCATCGACACCCTGCAGCTCTCGCCGGAGCAACTGCTGGCCGACAATCCGGACGTGATCGTGGTCTGGTCGCGGGAAGAGGCGGAGAAGGCCTATCGCGATCCGCGCCTGCGCCGCCTGGCCGCCGTCAAGCAGCGGCGCGTGTTCCCGATTCCGCGCGGCTTCATGCCGTGGACGCACTACACGCCGGAGCTCGCACCCTCCCTCCTGTGGATGGCCAGGACGCTGTACCCGGACCGGTTCGCGGATCTCGATCTCGTGCGCGAGACCATCCGGTTCTACGAGAGGTTCTACGGCGTGACGCTGAGCGCGGACGAGGCGCGCGAGCTGCTGGACGGCGCGCCCTGATGAGCAGTCGGCGCGACGGCAGCGACCGGCAGCTTGCCCTGCTGTTGCCGGCGCTCGCGGCGACGCTGGCCCTGGCGGTCCTGCTGTCGCTTTCCTCGGGACGCTATCCGCTTCCGCCGCTGGAGGTGCTCCAGTACCTGGCCGCCACGGTCGGCGCCGCAGGCATGGACGAGTCGCGCCAGGCGCTGATCGGCAATCTGCTCTGGGACATCCGGGCACCGCGCATCGCTGCCGCCCTGCTGGTCGGCGCGGCCCTGTCGACCTCGGGCGCCGCCTACCAGGCGGTGTTCATGAATCCGCTGGTCTCGCCCGGGCTGCTCGGCGTCCTCGCCGGCGCCTCGTTCGGCGCCGCGCTCGGCCTGCTGCTCTCGAAGAGCTGGCTGCTGGTCCAGCTGCTGGCCTTCGCCGGCGGCGTCGGGGCCGTAGCGCTGGCGCTCGTGCTGGCCCGCGTGCAGCAGGATCGTTCCCTGCTCATGCTGATCCTCACCGGCATCATCAGCGCGGCCTTCTTCACCGCGCTGCTCTCCATCGTCAAGTTCCTCGCCGACCCGATCAACCAGCTGCCGACCATCGTCCACTGGCTGATGGGCAGCCTGGCGCAGACCGACGGCGCCGTCGTCGCACGCATGGCCGCGCCCATCCTCGCGGGCATCGCGATCATGCTGGTGTGGTGCAAGCAGCTCGACGCGCTGGCCATGGGCGAGGACGAGGCACGCGCGCTCGGCGTCGACGTGCCGCGCGTGCGCGGCTGGGTGATCTTCGGTGCCACCCTGTCCAGCGCGCTCACCGTGGCCCTGGCCGGCATGGTCGGCTGGATCGGGCTGGTCGTGCCGCATGTAGCGCGCCTGCTGGTCGGCCCGCAGAGCCATCGCCTCCTGCCGGCCAGCGCCCTGCTGGGAGGGGTCTTCCTGATCCTGGTCGACACCGGGGCGCGTACGCTGCACAGCGCCGAGCTGCCGCTCGGCGTGCTGACGGAGCTGATCGGCATCCCGGTCTTCGTCATCGTGCTGCGCAACGCGCAGAAGGCCTGGGCATGACGCCGGCGCCCGGCATCGAGGCCCGCGCCGTCGCCTTCGCCTACGGAGGGCGACGCATCCTGGAGGACGTCTCCCTGTCGTTGGCGGCCGGCGAGGTGGTCTCGCTGCTGGGCCCGAACGGCGCAGGGAAGAGCACCCTGCTGCGCCTGCTGCTCGGCATGCTGCGCCCCGATGCCGGCGAGATCCTGCTGGAGGGCCGCCCGCTGTCCGCCGTGCCGCTGCGCGAACGCGCCGGCATCGTCGCCTATGTGCCGCAGATCCACCAGGTGACGTTCCCCTTCCGCGCCGAGGACGTGGTGCTCATGGGGCGCCTGCCGCGCAAGAGCCTGCTGGCGGCCTACGACGCCGAGGACCGCCGCCTCGCGCGCGAGGCGCTGCGGCGCCTGTCCATCGAGCACCTCGCGGGAAGCCCCTATCACCGGCTGAGCGGCGGCGAGCGGCAGCTGGTGCTGATCGCCCGGGCCCTGGCCCAGGGAGCACGCTATTTCGTCATGGACGAGCCGGTCGGCGGCCTCGATTTCGGCAACCAGATCCGCCTGCTCGACCGGATACGGCGCATGGCCGACGAGGGTTTCGGCTTCGTCAAATCGACCCATTTCCCGGATCACGCCCTGCACGTCTCCGATCGGGCGCTGCTGCTGCACGACGGGAAGCTGTGCGCTTCCGGCGCACCGGCGGCGGTGATCACCGCGGAGAACATCCGGCGCCTCTATGGCGTGGAGGTCGACGTGCTGAACCTGCCGCGGCGGCCGGTCGTGCTGCCGAAACAGGCAGCGGCGATCGATTGACGGATATCAAAGCGGGCACTCCGTCATATACTTCCGAATATAACGCTCGCCGCGCTCCGCTGCCGCCACGGCTGCCCACACAACTCACCATGCGCTCGAATACCACGGTTTCCCCGTCTCCCTGGCCTCCTCGCCCAGGGGTGAACGCCGCCGCGATCCTCGCCGGGGAATCGGCGACGGCAACGAAGGCGCAGCGGGCCGCTGCCGAGTGCCGCAGCGTGGCGGCCGAACTGCTGGACGACCCGGACAACCTCGATCTCGCGCTGCGCCTGCATGCGATCTCGGCCGAGCCGCGCAATGCGGCCGTCCTGTTCGATCTCGCCTGCCGCATCCGCGACGAGCACGTCGGGCGGTGCTTCGTTCCCGCGGGCGTCGTCTCGCCGATCGCGATCTGCGCGGTCACGCCGCCGTGCGTGTACTGCCCCCGCACCCCCGGCTACTTCCTCACCGACGCCCAGGCGCTCGAGGCGCTGACCATGCTCGCCGGGCACGGGCTGCACTGGGTCTACCTGAACGGCGGAACCCTGCCGGGCGGCTACGACGCGCAGGCGCTGGCGCTGGTCGAGGCGGCGGTCGAGGCCGGCCTGTCGCCGGTGCTCAACTTCGGCCCATCCTTCTCCCGCGCCGGGCTGCGCGCGCTGCACCGCAGCGGCGCAGCGGCCATCGTGACATCGACCGAGGCGTTCACGCCGGAGCTGTTCGCCCGCCTGAAACCCGGCGAAGCGCCGGATGCCAGGCAAGTGCTGATGGACGACTGCGAGGAGGAAGGCATCCCCTTCGAGACCATCGCCATCGCCGGCGTCGGCGAGCGGATCGAGGATCACCTCGATCATCTCCGCCGCCTGCGGCGCTATCGCTGCCTGCGCCGCGTTTCCTTCTCGCGCTTCCGTCCCGCCGCCGGCACGCCGATGGCCGATTGCATGCGCTGCAGCCCCTGGGCAGTGGCTCGCCTCGTCGCCCTCGCCCGCCTGGTGCTGCCGCCGGCTTGCGAGATCGGCCTGAACATGGGGCTGGAGGCCGACGAGCTGCCGCTGTGGTTCGCGGCGGGCGGTGGCGGCGGCCGCATCCACGCCGTCGTCGCCTCGCCGCGCGACGACGGCCATCTGCCGGCCGGCGAGGGATCGCGCCTGGCCGGGCCCCAAGGGTGCGTCGTCGTCGACCGGCGGCCGCTGCTGGCAGGCATGCTGGCCGAATTCGGCGCCAGCCTCGCCGCCTTTCCCCCGCGGATGGCCGCATGAACACGGCACTGGCCGAAGCGATCCAGCCGCTGCGCCGCCGCGCCTACGGTCCCCTCGTGCTGCTCCTCGCCTGCACGCTGGTCATCGCCGTCGTCTCGATGGGCCTTGGCCACTATCCGCTGTCGCCCGCCATGGTCGTGGACGTGCTGTGGTCGGCCCTGACCGGCGCCCCGTCGGCCCAGCCCCCGGTGGTGGAGAACGTGGTGCTGGCGGTGCGCCTGCCGCGCGTGCTGGCCGCCATGCTGGTGGGCGCCAGCCTGGCCGCCGCGGGTGCGGCCTACCAGACGCTGTTCCGCAATCCGCTCGCCTCGCCGGCGATCCTCGGCGTCTCGTCCGGGGCCGGCTTCGGCGCCGCGCTGGCCATGCTGCTGCACGCAGGCTCGCTGGCCATCCAGGGCTCGGCCTTCGCGGGCGGCATCGGCGCCGTGGCCGCGGTGATGTTCATCGCGGGCCGCCTGGGCCAGGGCTCGATGCTGGTGCTGGTGCTCGCCGGGCTGGTGGTCTCGGCGCTGTTCCAGGCGCTCACGTCGGCCCTCAAGTACATCGCCGATCCGCTCGATACCCTGCCCACCATCGTCTTCTGGCTGCTCGGCAGCCTCGGGCGCGTGGTCGCGGCCGACCTCGCGTGGGCCGCCCCGTTCGCGCTGGTCGGCATCGCTGCCCTGTGGCTGCTGCGCTGGCCGACCCAGGTGCTGGAAGCCGGCGACGACGAGGCGCGCACGCTGGGCGTGCCGGTCCGCGCGCTGCGCTTCGTGCTGATCGCCGCCGCGACGCTGGCCACCGCCGCGGCGGTCAGCATCTCCGGCATCGTCGGCTGGGTCGGCCTGCTGGTTCCGCACCTGGCGCGCCTGCTCGTCGGCCCGGCCTATACCACGCTGCTGCCGGCCTCGGTCCTGCTCGGCGCCGGATACCTGCTGCTGGTGGACGACCTGTGCCGCAGCGCGTTCGCCGCGGAGCTGCCGCTGGGCATCGTCACCGCGGTGCTCGGCGCCCCGGTGTTCGCCGCCGTGCTGATGCGGGCGAGGCGGCAATGGTCCTGAGCGTGGCCAACCTGGTCTATCGCCGCGCGGCCGGCGGCCCGCCGGTGCTCGACGGCATCGACCTCACGCTCGCGCCGGGCGAGGTCCTGTGCCTGCTCGGGCCCAACGGCAGCGGCAAGACCACGCTGCTGCGCTGCCTGATCGGCGCGCTGCACGCCGACCGGGGGCAGGTGCGCATCGACGGCGAGCCGCACGTCGCCTCGCGCCGGCTGGCGCGCAAGGTGGCCTACGTGCCGCAGGCCGCCGGCGACAGCGGGCTGCAGCTGCTCGACATCGTGCTCATGGGACGCACGCCCCATCTGGCGCCGCTGGCGCTGCCCGGCCGCTCCGACGAGCAGCTGGCGCGCCAGGCGCTCGAGCGGGTCGGCATCGCGCACCTGGCGGCGCGGCCGTTCAACCGGGTGAGCGGCGGCGAACGCCAGCTGGCGCTGATCGCGCGCGCCCTGGCGCAGGCACCCCGCCTGTTCCTGATGGACGAGCCCACCGCCAGCCTCGACCTGGGCAACCAGGTGCGGGTGCTGCGCACCATCCGCGACCTCGCCGTGGCCGGCATGAGCGTGCTCGTCACCACCCACCAGCCCGAGCACGCGCTGCTCCTGGACGCGCGCGTGGCCGCGATCGCCGGCGGACGCATCGCGGCGGCCGGCCATGCCCGCGAGGTGCTGCAGCCCGACACGCTCGCCCGCCTGTACGGCACGCCGGTCGACGTGGTCAGCCACGGCGGCGCGCCGGTGGCCTGCGTGCCCCGCCTGTGAACGAGAGGGACGGCCGCATGATTTCCCGCCTCGTCCTGCCGGCCCTGGTGCTGCTGCTGTCGTTCGCGCCGGCGCAGGCCGCGCCGGCCCGCGTGCTGCACGACATGGCGGGCGACGCGGTGACGGTGCCCGAACGCATCGAGCGCGTGGCCACCGTCGGCGCGGTCCCGGTGATCAACAGCCTGGTGTTCGCGATCGGCGAGCGCACGCGCATCGTCAACGGCCTGCCGGAGTTCGCGCGGAGATCGCGCTGGGGCTACCAGTCGGTGTTCGCCCCGCACACCGCCGAGCTGCCCTCGATGCAGAACGCCGACCGCACGCCGCGCCTCGAGGCATTGCTGCAGGCCGCACCCGACGTGGTGCTGACCATGGACCGAGCCAGCGCCGACAGCCTGCGCCGCGCCGGCCTGCCCGCGCTCTTCCTGGCCTGGCGCCAGCCCGAGGACGTGAAGAAGGTGGTGCAGCTGCTCGGAGAGCTGTTCGGCCGGCCGCAGGCCGCGCAGCGCTACGTCGCACGCTTCGACGAGATCCTCGCTCGGGTCGACGAGCGGCTGCGCAGCGCAGCCCCGCCGCGGCCGCGCGTGCTGTACTTCAGCCCGGGCACGCTGACCCAGCCGCACCTGGTGGCCGAATGGTGGATCCGCGCCGCCGGCGGCGCCAGCGTCACCGACGACGGCCGCCAGATCGAATCGCGCAGCTTCACCATGGAGCAGCTGCTCGCCTGGGACCCGCAGGTGCTGATCGTCTCCAGCCGCGAGGACGCCGACAGGGTGATGCGCGATCGGCGCTTCGCCGGCCTCGACGCAGTACGCACCGGCCGCGTGCTGGTGGCGCCGTGCGGCGCGCACACCTGGGGCAACCGCACCTCGGAGCAGCCCCTCACCGTGCTGTGGGCGGCCCGGCAGTTCCATCCCGCGCTGTTCGCCGACGTCGACGTGAACGCCGAGACACAGCGCTTCTATCGCGACCTGTTCGGAGTCGACCTGTCGGCGGCGCAGGTCGACGAAATCCTGGCCGGCGGCCCGCGCGCCGCGGCCAAGGCCCGCTGAACCCATCGCGCATCGATCGCGCAAAGGAGAACCGAGATGGACATGGTGTTTCGCAAGACCGACCTCGACGCGCTCGAAGCTCCGCCGGCGGTCGCCGCCGTGCGCCGCATCGGGGACGGATTCAAGGCGTTCCAGGCGCTGCGCGCGGCCTACGGCGCGGGCCTGTTCGACTGGCTGCAGCGCAACGGGCCGGCGCCGAAGGCGGACATCTCCGCCGCGCTGGACCTGCGCGGCGCGCACCTGGGCGCCTTCCTGCAGACGCTGGAGGACCTCGGGCTGCTCGCGCGCCAGGGCCTCGCCTATACCCTGGCGCCGGGCATGGACGCCGTGCTGTGCGCGAGCAGCCCGTGGTGCCAGGCCCGGGTGATGCACGGGCTCACGCTGCCGGAGTGCGGCTGGTCCGACCTGCAGCTGTTCCTGTCCGAAACGTGGAAACCGGCGGCGAGCACGATGCCGCAGCCGCTCGCGACGCATCCCTTCCTCGACGAGGCGCGCGGCCTCGCCGCGCACCTGGCGACGCGAAGCGCGTGGAGCGGCGATCCCGCCGCGGCGCGCACGCTGCTGTGCTTCGACGGCAGCGGCGGCCTGCTCGCCGCCGCGCTGTGCCAGCGCCATCCGGGCCTGCGCGCCACGGTCGTCGTCGCGCCCGAGGCGCAGCGGCAGGCCGAGGAGGCGATCGCCGCCTGCGGCGTGTCGTCGCGCTGCCGCATCGCGACCGGCACGCCGCTCGATGCGCCGGCCGGCGAAGCATTCGATCACGTCGTGCTGTTCCACGCGCTGTACCCGGTGCGCAAGGTCACCACCGACGCGCTGCGCGCAGCGGCCGGCTGCCTGGCGCCCGGCGGCGAGCTGTCCTGCGCGCACTGGTTCTGCCTCGAGGACTGCGAGACGGCGCCGGGCGGCCTGCGCGACCTGGACAAGGCCGTGCTCACCGACAGCCATCCCCTGTGCCACGTCGAGCAGTTCTGCCAGCGGCTGGAGGGCATCGGGCTGGTCGATGCCGAGCGTGCCGACCTCGCGGGCAACTACGGCAACACCAAGCTGCATTTCGCGCGGCGGCCGGGCGCGCGCTAACGGGCCGGCATGCCTGCGCGGCGCGAAACGCGCATCCCTGCGACATGCTGACGTACCCGAACGAAGAGTTCCTGCTCGGCAGCACGCCGACCCACGCCGCGCCCGCCTCGCGCGTCGCGTGGGCCGGCGCGCCGGGCTGGACGCGGCGGTCGGTGCAATGGCTGGGCGTGCTGCTCGCGCACGGGGCCGTGATCGCGCTGGTGCTGCAGGTGTCACCGCAGGCGCGCAGCGTGCTGAACGAGGTCGTGCAGGCCAGCCTGATCCTGCCCCGGGCCCTGCCGGTGGCGCCGCCGGAGAAGCCGCCCGAGCCGCCGCGCCGCAAGCCGGTGCAGGCGCCCAGGCCCCGCCCCGCTCCGCAGCCGCCTCCTCTGCTGACCGCGGCCCCGCGCGAGGAGGCGGCACCTGCGCCCTTCGTCGTCGAGGTGCCGCCGGCCGCCCCGGTGCAGCAGGGACCCGTCGAGCCCGTGGCCGCCGCGCCGGCAGCGGCAGCACCCGCGCCGGCGCCTCCGGCGCCGCTGACTCCGCCGATCTACAACGCCGACTACCTCGACAACCCGTCGCCCAAATACCCACCGATCTCGCGCCGCCTCGGCGAACGAGGGCGAGTGGTGCTGCGCGTGCGCGTGTCCGCGGACGGGCGCGCCGAACGGATCGAGGTCAGGACCTCCTCCGGCTTCGAGCGCCTCGACCAGGCGGCGCAGACGGCGGTGGCCGGATGGCGCTTCGTCCCGGCGCGGCGCGGCGAGGAACGCACCGCGGCCTGGGTCCTCATTCCCATTTCCTTCGTGATGTGAGCCCTTCCATGAACGAATCCGCGCTCGGCTTCACCCATTACCTGTCGCAGGCCGACTCCGTCGCGCGCTTCATCCTCGCCGCGATGCTCGTCGCATCGGTCGCCACCTGGGGGATCCTCCTCGACCGGCTGGTCGGCCACTGGCTGGCGAAACGACGCAGCCGCGCCTTCCTGGCCCGCTTCCGGCGTGCCCGCTCGCTTGCCGAGGCCTCCGAGGCGCTGGCGGCCAGCCCGGCGGACGATCCCTGCGCCCGGCTCGCCGGCCTCGCGATCGACTCGACCCGTCACTACGCGGCGCGCAGCTCCGATTACCCCGACACCGGCGGCAACCTGCCCGAGTTCCTCGCCCGCGCCCTGCGCCAGGGCATCGACGAGGAAGAGGAACGCCTCGAGCGCGGGCTCACGATCCTGGCCTCGATCGGCTCGACGGCGCCCTTCGTGGGGCTGTTCGGCACCGTCTGGGGCATCTACCACGCGCTGATCGCGATCGGCCTGTCGGGCCAGGGCACGCTCGACAAGGTCGCCGGTCCGGTCGGCGAGGCGCTGATCATGACCGCGATCGGCCTGGCGGTGGCGATCCCGGCGGTGCTCGGCTACAACGCCCTGGCGCGGCGCAACCGGCAGGTGCTCGGCCGCCTCGATGCCTTCGTCCAGGAGCTGTCCGTCCTCGCCGAGACCGGCGCGCCGCTGGTGCGCGGCAGCACCCCTGCAGCGCGCGGCGAGCGCGTGCACGCGCTGCGCGTGACGGAAGCCGCGTGATGGGGCACGGAATGCACGCCGGGGGCCGCGGCGGGCGGCCGATGTCCGACATCAACGTCATCCCGCTGGTCGACGTGATGCTGGTGCTGCTGGTGGTGTTCATCGTCACCGCGCCCCTGCTCACCCACGCGGTGAAGCTCGATCTGCCGCGGGCGAGCAGCCGACCCAACGTGGACCGCGCCGAGCGCGTCGAGGTCGCCGTGCAGCACGACGGAAGCATCCACTGGAACGGCGAGGCGGTCTCGTACGCCGAGCTGGAGCAGCGCGCCGCACACTCCGCCGGCCAGACGCCCCAGCCCGAGATCCACCTGAAGGGCGACCGCACGGTGCCCTACGGGGACATGGCGCGGGTGCTCTCGGCGCTGGCGCGCCAGGGGCTGTCGCGCATCGGCTTCGTGACCGATCCCGAAGGCGGGGCGGAGCCCTGATGAGGCGGCCCGTGCCCCACACGTGAAGTGACTCGTGTCAGGTGATACCGAAAGGAGGATAACGGCCCTTGTCGCAGTAGCGCTTTCTCACTTTCCTCGTCGTTGACCCTGGCAGATGATGACGAGGTTGCTGCAAAATAACATCAATCGCCATGAAACACGACACGCTCTCACGGCAGGGTGCGGGCGTGCATCGTACAAGGGGCCATCATTACCCCTGTCGCCAGATCGATCGGTCTCAGCTTTTCTTTCGTTGCTGCAACGCTTCGGTGTAGCTCATACGGTCCTTCCCGCGGTTCTGCTGGATCCCAGAACCTTCCAGTCGCACCGACTCCCTCTTCTGGCTCGACCAGCTATTTACCGCTCTTTGCGCGTCTCTTACTTGTTCGGCGAGTGTCATGGGCTTCTTCATGATCGTTCCTCTCTGCGGCTTCGTGATCCAAGTCGACACCGAGCTTCCGCGCTAGCTGTGGTACTTCGATGGCAACAATAGCATCCTCGATTTCTCTATACGTGTTCCTGAACCTACTGAAGCGTGGTTGCGGGCGCCTGCCCTTGACCCGCCAGTTGAAAATCCTCCCCGCCGAGTCCTTCCGCCTGTCTCTAGCATCAAAGATGTCCTGGTACTGACGTGGAGCGATGCCGACGAACGGTTCAAAGACTACCAAACCGGGAACAGGCTTCTGCGCGTCGACCTGAATGGCATCACCGTGCAAGTGGCGCGCCCGACTCTTTGGGTACGGCTCGACATAGACGACTCGCGCGATCCCGCTCGAAACGATGTGCCGAGCGCACATATGGCACGGGAACGTTGTTGTGTACAGCGTGGCGCCATTGATTGGAACACCAAGCCTCGCCGCAGACGTAATAGCGGCCATCTCGGCGTGCACGCATCGTCCAAACTCAAGCAGATTCATTACGCGCGCTCCCTTTAGGAACTCGCGCTTATCTCCCGTCGTGAGGGTGGAGACCAACGGCACGATCGCCTTGGCGTCCATATACGGCTTTGCAAGAACGCCCGCCTTCTGAAGCCGAGCGAGTAACTCGCTCAGAATCTGCTTGCGCTCCTCAACGATCGGGTCGAAGCCACGCTGGAAGTCTCTTGCGTCTCCATCGTCACCGGACCAGTACAAGTCTCCACTGGCCTTCGGCACATCGTTGCAACCCAGTGCAAGTAGTTCGCCCGACGAAGCGGTGATCGCCGCACCCACCTGTCTGCCAAGATCGGCAGATCGAAGAGCTGCTGACCTAGCGTGATACATGCCATGCTCATCCTTCGTTGGCGTGTGAAATAGGTTGCCAAAGACGAGTTCGACGAAACGCCGAATCTCTGGCTCGAAGGACTTCTTGTCCCGCGCATCGATGAACAAATCCGCCAGCGGAAACGCATCCTTTACGTCCTGGCCAAGATCTTTGTTCTCTTCCTGTTCATCGCGCTCAACGATGGCTTCGGCTTTCTCACGTGAATGGTTTGGGTTGCCATGCTGAGATCGCATGACCTTCTCCGCCATGGCAGACACCCGCGCGTCGCGAGGAGCATAAGCCGAGATCAGGAAAAAGCCTTTGCCGTAAACCGCCCGCAAGGTTTCCACCTCGTCGGGGTGCTTCAACGACCGCAAGATGTAGGCGTTGCCTTCGACTGATCCGCTCAGTTCTTGCTGTCGAATGCGTCGAATTTCCGCGATCGCCAACAAAGCGACGGCCTCACCGCGTTCGCTGTTCTCACGAAGCCTTGTGCCGGCATCCATCAGCTTCTCGATTCGCTCGTCCTCCGGCAGGTCCGAATGGTCAACACCAAAGAACTTCTCGATCTGTGCGCTCAATCGGACAGGCACGGCTCTGTACTCGACGGCTTCCAGCCGGCGGATGAGCACATCGATGATCGGATCCAAGTCGATGCCAACAGGGCCGACCAAACCTATGACCACCTCAGGGCACGGCTTGGCAACAAGCGGGGAATTGTCTACCCGCTCAGCGTCTGAAGCAGCCGATTGCCTCGAGGTTACAGTACGTGCTTTGCGTGAAGGCACGACCGTCTACCTCAGATGGCGCCACAACGCGTCCCGATAGCTCGAACAACTGCGGGACCCTTCTTACGCATGTATGAACGCATAGACACCTCCCCAGCCATCGGGTCACTCAGCTTCAGGCTTGCACAGCTGAAGCTCTTGATCAACCGCTCGATCTCGCTGATCATCAGTGCGTTAAGGATCATCTGATTAACGCAGCGCCCGTCCGCGCGGCACACTGAGGCGAGACGAAGCGGTCGAGAGTGAACGAGGAAGTGAATCGCACGCCACTACTACGCACCTCAAGTGCGCCTTGCAGGGCGCTTGCGGTGGTCGTGAGCGCTCGCCGGACGGACTCATCCCATCGCGGCGAGCAGTTTCCTGCGCACCATCCACAGATTCGACAACGCGAACAGCGTCTGCACCTGC